>JAEEGH010000979.1_pt1 | contig 86205 bp, 71 predicted proteins | sample 9134181 | NCBI WGS metagenome assembly JAEEGH01 (sample SAMN16246544, study PRJNA631951) | gut metagenome | biome: gut microbiome; feature: rumen; material: DP-attached | host: Bos | place: Iran: Karaj | collected 2018-10 | reverse complement strand
GAGATAATCTCATTTCTTTTCTCTAGAGGAATCCTTTCATGAAGTCTGTTCATAAGTCTTACACATTTTATTTGGTTTCTAAATGTGTCAACCTATTTCAGTATAAGACATATTGCTACACAATCGTGGACATCGTGGACATCGGAGACACGAATATTTTGTGTCCCGTTTCCGTTTACGGTTCAGAAGCTGTCTCCCGTCTCCTCATCTTCATCATAATCCGGGTTCGGGTCCGGATACGGAGTCGAGCCGGGATTGAGCAGCAGATCCACAGGAGAGATATCATAGACGGTGCAGGCAGGGACGATATATGTTTTCTTTTTCATGGCCGTATCTTTTTATCTGATGAATTTCTTTCCGTTCACGATATACAAAGTGCCCTTGCGCATGGCAGACGGGTCGATGCGCACGCCCTGAAGGGTGTAAACAGATTCTTCACTCTTCACTCTTAACTCTTCACTCTTCACTTCATCCACTCCCGTGGGGTCGTCGTCGAAACTGATGGACAGACGCGCTCCCGCAGGGATGTCGCTCATGGCAAGCCATGCAACATAGGCCGGCAGGATATTGTTCTTAGGATGATAGCTGTAGAAGCCGAGATGGTCGTAGGAGGTGTCGCCCGAGGGGCGTCCCAGCGTCAGGAAATTGCTCATCATCTCAGAGGCCGTCATCGTGTGGCCGCCGGGATCCACGCTGCCCTTGAAGAGGTTGCCCTCGTAGTCGGTGGAGGAGCCGGGATCGGGACCATCGTAGTGGAAGAGATAAAGCGGGCCGGTGCCTTCGTAGGCCAGAAGCACGGGAGTCAGCGCCGGCACAATGCCGCTCTGGATTTTCTTGAGATTGAGTTTGCCGTCTCCGATGGACTGGCACCACCAGGCCGTCACACCCTCCGGCATCTCCACGGGGTAGCCGAGTATCAGGGTGGACATGCCGCCCGGATTGCGGTTGATGGGGAAATAGGTGTACATGTGGTTGGGGACATCCTGATAGTCGGAATAGAACAGATTCCAATGGTCGGCATTGCTGTAGCCGTAGCCTCCGGAACCCTGATAGCCGAGGAAGAGCTGGTCAGTGGTGCCGTCCTTGATATAGATGTCGGGGTCCTCCGGGCAGCCGTCGAACGTATGTTCGCCCGTCAGATTGAAGACCGGCGGCGGGTTATCACCGTCGTCCACCACAGTGCCTGCCGGCACCCAAGTGTCTACATAGAGGGTCCTGAGGCCGCTCATGCTCTCGAAGGCATAGTCGGCAATGTTGTCGGCCAGCTCCTGCCGGATGGTGAGCACGGCGGGAGCCTTGGGCGCCGTGAGCATGTAGCGGTGGTTCATGTCGTAGAGGACTTCGTCCCGCACGGCGCAGCCCGCGCAGCCGTCGCTGAGCACAAAGGCCTGCTGCACGCTGTGGCGCTGGGGATAGGCGATGCTGTCGAGCGACTCGGGCAGCAAGACGCGATTCACCTGGCCCAGATTCTCGAAGGCGTTGGCGCCGAGGCCGGTGGTGGTGAGCGGGATCAAGCTGAAGTTGGAGTGCAGGTTGTCATTGACAACGAAGTCGCCCGAACCCGCGGTGCCAACAGCCTTCTCGAGGGCCACGGTGCAGGAGGTCATCTGCATCACGGTGTTTCTGCCGTCATCAATATCCACCGCCTCCTCCGTCCGGAACCTCGCACTCAGGTAGCCGGGAACGGAGTCGGCCACGTTATCGCCCATGTGGCCCACGTTCGTTGTGTAGAACGAGTCGCCGTAGTTGTAGCGCATGAACACCTTCAGCTCGGGATAGCCGTCGAGGGTATAGATATAATGATCGCCCTCGAGGGAGTATTCATCATTATACATGCTGAACAGCAAGGGTTGCTTCATCTGTTCATCCGTGCACGCCGCAATCTCGGCGCCGCTGGGGTCGCCGCTGCCGCCATCATAACCGGTGCCTCTCACACCGTCATCGCGGTAGAGGTAGAAATTATTCACCAGCCTCTGACCGTAACGTTCACCGGCAATGGAAGCATAGCAGTCATTGCTATGATGGATGACCGTTCCGCTGAAGTAGCAGTGAAAGATGCCTGAGGTGTGGTCATCGCCCTGCTCTATCTTACCCACCAGTCCGCCGACCTGAGCGTCGGCCTCCACGGTGATGTCGCTATAACAGTATTCTATGCTGTTGTGATTGTTGGTCATATAGCCGCAGATGGCGCCAAACTCGTCGTTGCCGCTTTCGTACTGCCTCACGCTTCCTCCCACCACGGCACAGTGGGTGATGGTGCTGTGGTTGTACATTCTGCCGCAAATAGCGCCGATGTGACAATCGTCACCGTCGCCGGCACGTATGTCCACATTCTCCAGCTTGAGGTTCATGATTCTGCCGTTGTCTATCTTGCCGAATAGCGCGCGATTGTTATCGTTTGCATCGATTTTCAGGTTTTTGATGACGTGACCCCGACCGTCGAAGTTACCGCCGAACTTGTGGTCGTCGTTCCATCCGAGGGTATAGTCTTTGAAGTTGTGGTTGTTCAGGTCGATGTCGTTCATCAGATAGATGGTCCAACCCTTGTAGCCCTGATCGCCGGCCTCGAAATCGTCCCACAGGGTGCGCAGGGCAACGAATTGGTCGGGCGTGTAGATATAGATGGTCTTGGTGTCCGGATATGCAGCGATCTGATTCGCTATCTTCTCGCCGTCCCAAATTAACTCGGGGTCGGTGATGTCCACCGCACCGGCCTGCACGGCGGCCATCACCGCCAGCAACACTGTCAATATTTTGTTTTTCATAGAATTATCAATTGTCAATTCTCAATTCTCAATTGTCAATGGTCAATAGCTGAACTTCACCGTCTCTTCTCCGGAGGAAACCAACCCTACCCCGCTGCGCTGCATCACAGGGAAGAAGGCCCGGCCGTCGTCGCCGGCTGTCTTGCGGGCCAGCACGGTGCCGTTGGCCTGATAGAGGCGCACCTGCCTGCCGGGCTTCACGCCGCTCACCACCAGACGGTCGCCGCTGCGGCTCACGTGCATCCGGGAGGCCTTGTCGTCGTTGCTGAAGACGCGCTTCACAGCCACCACCTCGGACGAGGGATAGAGCGTCACCACGCCGCTGTTGTCGCTGCCGGAGAAGGTTCTGGCCTGGATGCGAGCGTATCTGTCGGTGCCCGGTATCCTATAGCCCACCGTCGCGCCGACATACATTTTCTCCTTCTCGGTGACGCCGGGCACTTTCAGCGTGACACAGCCGCCCCTGTAGCTGCCGTAGTCGTGCATGTAGTTATTGTCCTCATCGGTGTCGTCCAGGCTGCAGAGCAGCTTCTTTGTCTCGTACTTGATGTGGTCGTTGCCCTTCGTGGTGTAGACAATCGAGCCGTAGGACGTCTCCTTCAGACCCACGATGATGGCAAAGCCTTTCGGCAGGCGGCGGCGGGCATAGTTGCGCACGCAGACGGTGATGTAGTTGTCGCCGTTCTTGTCCACCCTCTGCGCCAGCACGAAGCACTCCAGTCGCGGCAGATACGGGAAGAAGCTGGGCGTCTCCCGCTCACTGATGCTCTTACCCCGCTCCCCGGCGTCAGCCGATGCTCCGGGAAGGCCGCGGGCATTGGAGATCTCCTCCTCATCTTTGATACCGAGCACATCGTCGTACTCCACCTTCATCTTGGTGTTGATGCCGGAGCCCATAGTATAAGGTATAGTGACACGCTCCCGGGCATACGCGCCGGCGGGAACGGTCAGATCGAGCGGATAGGTCTGTGTGCTGTCCACCGTCAGCACACAGTTCTTGATGGTCGAGGTGCCGTAGTTGGTGACGGTGACGAGCAGTGAGACTTCGTCCTTGTGACACTGGAAGCCCTGATTTTCGTCCGGGTCAAACTGCACGGAGTAGCCGAAGGCGTTGCCGAAGTAGGCCGCCTTGCGGTTGAGCAGAACGACGCCGTCCTTGTCGCTCCCGATGTAGCACACGTCAATCTTCTCCTTGGTCATGTAGCCGTCGAAACTGTAGATGGTGGCGTCCCCGTCCACCTGAACGGCAGTGATGGGAGAACCTAGATGGAAGCTGCCGTCCTGGTTGGGCACCAGACGCGAAGCGCGAAGACGCATCCGCGTAGTGTCGTTCTCAAAAGCCTGCTCACGCCACAGCAGCGCCACGTTGCTGAGCGACTTGGCCTCCATGTCGGGCACGATGGTGAACTCGTCGGCGGAGATATCTCTCAGGATGAGTGAAGAGTTGATGCCCTTCTTGTCCTTGCCGTCCATGCCGCAGCTCTTGACGCGGACGCACGTGGTGCTCGAGATGCTGTCGGCCACAGACATCCAGGCCATCAGGTTGTATTCGCCAACGCGGCGCAGGCGCACGGGTTCGTCGGTGTAGTCGAGCGTCTGTGTCGTGACCGTATTGTTGCCGTCGACCATGAAGCCGACGTTCTCATCCGGAGCGCCGGAGACGCCTCTACGCGCCACGATAAAAGCCGAAGTGCCGTCGTAGACGACGCGGTAGTCCTTCAGGCAGAAGCCCTCGTTGACCTCCGCCAGCTGCACAGGCTCCGACCAGGTCTCGTTGCCGTCGAAGCGCGACATCATCAGATGGCCGTTCATCAGCAGGTCAGTCAGCTGCACGGTGTCTCCTTCCTGCACCCAGCTGGCCTTCTCGAAGGTGCCCTCCTGCCAGACGGCTACTGCCTTGCCGTCGTCGGCCATAGCCAAACGCGGCTTGAAGGACGTGGTCTCAGGAGAACTGTAAACCGGCTTGGGACTGTACCACTTGGTGCCGGACTGTTTCTTGGTGTAATAGATAGAATATACTTTACTGCCTTCCTTTACTGATGTCTCCAGCGTCAACGAGTCTTCCAGCTGCTCCTTGGGAACCTCTGCCGTGGCCTGCTCCATCACCGCCAGGTCGAGACCGGGAACGGAGGCCGCGTCGTAGTCGGTGCATCCGCCCGAACGCCAGTCGGAGATGATGAAGGGGTTGTCCAGAGAGGCCACTTCCACCGTCATCTTGTTGGGGTCGTCGGGACTGCCTTGGTTGCCCTGATAGATGATGCTGTCGCTGCCCGTGATGAACTTCACCGGCTGGTTGAAGTCGGCATAGCTGCTGACTAAGTCGCCCGGAAGAGCGGCAGCGGCCGGCTTCTTGTTGGGATCGGCCTCATCGCTCAGGTAGTAGGCAAAATTCTTGTGGAAGGGATTCTTGTAGTTTTTCGGCTTGATCAGCTTCTCCTCGGCAGACACATCGCCCAGAAGGTCCCAACTCTTACTCTTGCTCCAGCAGAGAAACTTCACCTTGTAGTAGGCACCCAAGCCCGCATACCAACTCCAGGCGCTGCCTGAGAATTCGTTGCGGAAATCCAGTCGGGAACCCGCAGCATACTTGAAGGTGATGCCGGCACCTGCCAACAAGCCAAACTCGGCTCCTGCGACGAAAGCGTCAATCTTGGCCCTGATTCTGCCGTTGATATAGGCCTGACCATAGAACTTGAATGCCAGAATGTGATTCTTCAGCGGATCGGTGCTTTCCGTCGTGTTGTCGAAAGCAAAGAGCCCCGTGTTAATGCCGATTTTCACGCCCGCTCCGGCCGTCACCGACGGACCGAGGAGATTGGAGACTACATTCACCAGTTTGTTTTTATTCAACCAGTTGCTGAATTTGGTCACAGCGCTGGGCGCGCCCGCCTTGCTGCCGAGGGCACCGACCATATTGGTGAAGTTCATCCCGAAGCGGACATTCGCCGCAGCCTCGGCACGCATGCCGACCTCGTCGACGAACTGCATGCCAAGGAACCACTGCTTCCAGTCGCCTCCATCCAGCGACAACGGGATGGAGAACTTCTCATACAATTCCGCAAAGGCGCTTAAGTAAATGTCGGCGGAGTAGTTCGCCAGATCTTTGTTACTTTTGGTCAATCCGAGCAGAGAATTCAAATCGGGTGCCAGGGCCTTGTCTTCAAAATCGTAGTTGTCGGACCTGCCCATCGTCACCTTACACGAACTTGCGTCGTTGGGCCAGTATTTGGTCTTCTTGTTGGCCATGTCGTACTGGTAATCCACACCGATGCCAACCGCCTCCGATACTGTCAGTTTCTTGGTCTTGTAGAAGTCAATGCCCAGTCCGAAACGGAAGTAGAACGGCGGCACCAGAGGTATCCTGAAGTTCAGCTGATTAAAGGCCTCGGGGGCCATATCATGCATCCAGCCCGAAGTCTTGTCCTCTGCCTCATCGCCCTTGAGACGCTCCTCGGCGGCAGCGCGGGCGTCGGCCTGCATCTTGTTCAGGTCGAGATACTTGTTGTAAAGGATGGGCAGCTCACGAACCGACTTGCCGTCGAAGGCCACAGCGGGACGGCCGGAGGTGTTGATGTCCAGATACTCGCGCAGGTCGAACTTAGTGGTCCAGTATTTGTAGTCGTAGAATTCGCTGGTGATCGCCCTCGTGTTGCCTTTGAGGCTGTCATTGAGGATGGCATTCTCCTCTGCGTCGTTCTTCGCCTTCACGAGCGTGATGGCAGCCCCGGTCTCATAGGATTTGGGAGCGACGATGGCCACCTCCATCTCGGCGTAGCTCATATACCTGTTCTCGTTGGCCACCTTCGTGGTGTCCTTGTGCGAAGCAAACTCGTCGTAGTAGACCGTCTCGGTGGGCAGCACGGGCAGAATGTCCGAAGACTGTATGCTGCTCACGTAGACATCGCCGCGGAGATCGACCGTGGGCGTCAGCGTCGAGAGTATCGACGAAGTCACTCTGGGCGACGTCACCGGCTCGTCGATGCTCTCCAGATAGATGTCCGTCACCTCCGTCTCGCTGTCGATGATACCCGTCTTGTGGTTGTAAGAGCCGGGATACATGCAGAGCTTCGGCAGGAAGCCGTCGCGGTAGCACTCGATGGTGGCGGGCTCGCCGTCGGTCAGCACATACAGGCGCTTGGACACAGAATCCAAGCCCCACTTAAGCAGACGGTCGCCCGGCATGTTGGTGGTGTCGGCGCTCACGGCGTGCATCGTCAGGCCATCCGTTTCGATGGAAGGCTCGTTGTCGCGGAAGAGGCGCACCCACAGCGTGTCGTGGTAAGAGAAGAGTCGCGAATCCAGATAAGTGGGATTGGGCGCGTCCAGGCGCTTGTGCTGACGGAAGGGCATCTTCGGGCCCGTCATCACCGTCACCGTGTTGTCGTTCACGTGGGTCACGGCATCCCTGGCCCACCATTCGTGATTCAGCTTGATACGCTTGAAATTGTCTGCCATCAGATAGGCTTCCATAAGGTCGCCGCCGTCGTAGTCGTAGAAGGTGTATAGTTTGTCCACCTGCAGGCTCCGGATGTAGGCTGTGTCGCTCACCTGCGTGTCGCTGTTGTAGCGAATCAGCTGCAGGGCGTAGTCGCCGGGCACGATACGGCTCTTGTCGAGCATCACCGTGCGCACAGAGGCCGAACCGTAGCCGTGGCAGTTGAAGATGTAGATCTTCGCCGTCTCTTCGCCCTGCCCCTGCGGCCATATCTTCACCTCGATCTGGTTCTCGCTGATGGGCGGCATGATATAGGCGTAGTTCTCGGCAGCAAACACCTTCGTGTTGTTCTGCGAGGGGTCTTCCTTACTCTTGATGCAGGTGACGCGGATGTGGAAAGGCCGGTTGCCCTGAGCCTTGTCCAGACGCAACACTATATACTGGTTGTCGCGAGCCGTGTATATCTGATTGTAGAAGCCCACGGTGTCCTTCGGCGCCGGGTCGGAGAACAGCGCCTTGAGCGCATCCATCTCCTCGTGGTTGTCCTGAACGCCGTGGTCTATCTCCTGCCACTGGAACTGGCTGATGTCTGCCCATGAATCAAGTTGACCCAGGTTGACAGCGCGCTCCACAGTAAAGTTGTCTGCCCGTACGCTGCTGAATATCAGAGAAAGCAATACAAGAATTGGTAGTGTTTTTTTCATCATGGTTATATTGCCTTTAGGTTATAAGAATATTGCACAAAACAATGTTTATGGGCGCAAATATATTAAAAAAAACTCATTTATTCAATACTTGAGTGCTTTTTTTGTGTTAAAGTCGAAAAAAGTTGTTAAAAAAACAAAAAAATAGGCACCCGGAAAGGATGCCTAATTTTTCTTGAGCTATACTCTCAACTTAGCAGAAAGGATTCTCCGTGGGATAGAAGTCGCCCTTCGGGAAGTTGTAGTCAATTTCCTCAACAGGAATACCCATGTACTTCAGCACCTCCCACAGATACTTGCCGGCGTGCTCGAACATAACGGCAGCGTGGTGAGGATAGTGCTTCTCAATCAGCACGTGACGATAGAAGCGGCTCATATTCTTAATGCCGAAGGTGCCGATGCTGCCGAACGAACGGGTGGCAACGGGAAGAATCTCACCCTGGGCGATGTAGGCACGCAGCTTGGTGTCGGCAGTAGACTGCAGACGATATACCGTAGCCTTGCCGGGAACGAGGTCGCCCTCGAGAGTGCCGTTGGTAACCTCTACGGGCAGAGCGCGGGCCATGATACGCTGGAAGCACATCTGACAGTTGCAAACCTTGGAGCTGGCAGTGTTGCCGCAGTGGAAGCCCATGAAGATCTCCTTCTCAGTGTAGCTGTCGCACTCGAACTTTTTACCCTTGATGCTCTCCTCGTACATATCCTGAGGCACAGAGTTGTTGATGTCGAGCAGAGTGACAGCGTCCTGAGTGATGCAGGTGCCGATGAACTCGGACAGAGCACCGTAGATGTCCACCTCGCAGGCTACGGGAATACCGCGAGCCGTGAGACGGCTGTTGACATAGCAGGGCACGAAGCCGAACATTGTCTGGAAGGCAGGCCAGCACTTGTTGGCCATAGCCACATACTGGCGAGAACCCTTGTGACCATCAATCCAGTCGGTCAGAGTGAGTTCGTACTGAGCCAGCTTGGGCAGAACCTGAGGAATCCTGTTGCCGGTGCCGAGCTCCTTGACCATATCAGCTACAACAGCGTCGATGCGGGAATCGCCGGCGTGCTTCTGGAATGCCTCGAGAAGGTCGAGCTCTGAATTTTCCTCGATTTCAACGTCAAGATCATACAGTGCACGGATGGGAGCGTTGCAGGCCAGGAAGTTGTTGGGACGGGGACCGAAAGAGATAATCTTGAGGTTCTGCAGACCCACGATAGCGCGGGCGATGGGCAGGAACTCGTGAATCATCTCAGCGCACTGGCAGGCGTCGCCCACGGGCTCCTCGGGAATGTAGGCGCGGGTCTTGCGTAGAGAGAGAGCCTGGCTGGCATTCAGCATACCGCAGTAAGCGTCGCCACGACCGTCGATGAGGTCGTTCTGAGTCTCCTCGGCAGCAGCGCAGTACATCGTTGGACCCTGGAACCAGTCGGCAATCATGGTCTCGGAAATCTCAGGACCGAAGTTGCCGAGATATACGCACAGAGCGTTACAGCCGGCCTTCTTGACGTCCTCGAGAGCCTGCTGGGCGTGAATCTCACTCTCAACGATGCAGATGGGGCACTCGTAGATGCCGTCCTTGCCGAACTTCTTCTCATACGCTGCAATGACAGCCTTGCGGCGGTTGACAGCCAATGACTCGGGGAAACAGTCGCGGCTCACGGCCACGATACCGATCTTAATAACAGGAATGTTTTGCATAATACTAATATAAATTAAGGATGTATTTTTGGTATTTTATGCCACAAATGTAAACATATTTTCCGATATAGCAAAAAAAGTGAAGCACGGAATAAACTTTCGGAGCTTTTTTCTGTCTAAATAATGTGACATTATGATTTTTGCGTATATTTTTAATCACAACACATAACTACCTGACATGAAAAAACTACTCACAACACTCTTAACACTGCTGATGGCAGCTGCGGGAGTGCAGGCACAGGTGTCGTTCGGCCACGCCGAGAAAATCAACAAGGGATGGAGTTTCCTGCGTGTGGACTCCGCATGGAACGTCGGCGAGAGCCCTGCGATGAAGGAGAAAGCCTTCGACGACACGCGATGGCGCAAAGTGGACCTGCCGCACGACTGGGGCGTGGAACTGCCCATGTCGCCCGACAAGGGTTCGTGTCAGGGTTATCTGCCGGGAGGCGTGGCATGGTATCGACTCCATATCCCCGCCGGCAAACTGACTGAGGGACGCCGCCACTACATATACTTCGAGGGCGTGTACAACTACTCCGAGGTGTACCTCAACGGACATCTGCTGGGCAAGCGGCCGAGCGGTTTTGCCTCGTTCCTCTACGACATGACACCGTATCTAGAGAAGGGCGACAACGTGGTGGCAGTGCGCGTGAATCACGGGCAGGAATTCGACTCGAGATGGTACACAGGTTCCGGCATCTACCGCAACGTGTGGCTGGTGAGCGCTCCAGAGATACATCTGGCACAGTGGGGCACAGCCTACCGGCTGACCGCCATCAACAAGAGCAAAGCCACGGTGGAAGTGGACGTGGAGACGAGTGAAGAGTTAAAAGTGAAAAGCGAAAAGCTGAGTGCTACGGTGGAGCTCATCGACTGGGACGGAAAGGTGGTGGCAACGGCGAAGACACCAATCGGCAGCAGCGAGAAGAAAACGGTGAAGCTGGCGGTGAAGAACCCGCAACGCTGGACACTTGAGAGACCCTATCTCTATACGCTCAGAACCGTGCTCAACGCCCCGAAGACTGAGGACAACGACACATCTGTGGTGCGCGCCGGTCTGCGCACGCTGGACTTCTCGCCCAACAAGGGATTTGCACTGAACGGCGAATGGATGAAGGTGAAGGGCGTGTGCGTGCACGACGACGCAGGCGTGCTGGGCGTGGCTGTGCCGAAGGAAGTGTGGCGCCGCCGTCTCGTGGAACTCAAGGACATCGGTGTGAATGCCATACGTCTGAGCCACAATCCGCACGCACCGGAGCTGTACGACCTGTGCGACGAACTGGGACTGCTGGTGATGGACGAGGCATCGGACGAATGGGAATTCCCCAAACGCAAATGGATGAAGGGATGGAACGCCGGCAAACCCGAGTTCCAGGGCACATACACCTACTTCGAGGAATGGATAGACCGCGATGTGGCCGACATGGTGCGCCGCGACCGCTGTCATCCCTGCGTGTTCCTGTGGAGCATAGGCAACGAGGTGGACTACCCCAACGACCCCTACTCTCACCCCGTGCTCAACGGTGACGGAAAGGAATTCACACAGCCGGCCTACGGAGGCTACAAACCCGAGCAACCCAACGCAGAGCGTATCGGTATCATAGCACAGCGACTGGCAAAGATAGTGAAAGCCATCGACCCCTCAAGACCCACGACGGGTGCACTGGCAGGTGTGGTGATGTCCAACGCCACGGCCTACCCCTCCGCTGTGGACGTGGTGGGATACAACTACACGGAAAGCCGCTACGGCATTGACCACAAGACATATCCGGAAAGAATCATTTACGGCTCGGAAAACCGCCACGACCTGCCTGCATGGAAGGCAGTGACGGACAACGAACACATCTTCGGACAGTTCCTCTGGACCGGCATCGACTATCTGGGCGAGAGCGGTCAGTGGCCCGCACGCGGTTCGTCGGCAGGACTGCTGGACCTGGCCGGATGGCGCAAGCCCTCAGGATGGTATCGTGCCACGCTGTGGAGTACAAAACCCGTATGCTACATCGGCACCTACCGCAACTTCGCGCGAGGCAACAACCGCCGCAACCAACGCCCCAATATCAACGCCTCCGGACGGTGGAACTGGGAAAAGGGCGACAGCGTGAATGTGGTGTGCATCACCAACGGCAAGAACGCACGACTGCTGATCAACGGCAAGGAGGTGGGCGGAAAGCCCAGGCGCGACGAGTCAACAGGTGCACTGATGTGGAGCGTGGCGTACGAACCCGGCACACTGCGCTGCGAGACAGACAACGGTGCGTCGTATGAACTGGTGACAACGGGCAAACCCTATGCCCTGAAAGTGACCACCGACTCAGTGGCACACGTCTTTGTGGAAGTGGTGGATGAAAACGGCAACACGGTGACGACGGCCGACAACGAAGTGACTCTCATGGTACGCGGAGCACGTCTGCTGGGTATGGAGCACGGCAACATCGCCGATGCCACCATCACAGGACGTCAGCAGCGCAACCGTCTGCGCACACACGGCGGACGTCTCGTGGCATATATACAGCCCGAAGAGGGTGCAACGATGTTCACCGTAAGAGCCTCATCGCCCTTCCTTGAGGGAGGGACCCTTACGGTGAACCGTTGAACCGTTAATACTCGTCCTCGTTGAAGAGGAAGTCTTCCTTGGTGGGATAGTCCGGCCAGAGATCCTCGATATTCTCGTAGATATCGCCCTCGTCCTCAATCTCCTCGAGGTTTTCAATCACCTCGAGGGGAGCGCCGCTACGCACTGCGTAGTCGATAAGCTCTTCACGAGTGGCAGGCCAGGGAGCATCCTCCAGTTTAGATGCCAATTCCAGTGTCCAATACATAATCTTATATTTTTGTGTTATTCATTTCTGTTAATCTGTGTTTCTCACCAGTTGACGATATAGTTCTGTTTGTGGAGCTTAGGAGTAAATAGCGCAATGCCCATATCGTAGAGGTCGAAGGTGACGCGCGTGCGGGCGTCCTTCTTTATCATCTCCCATGCCGTGAGATTGTCCTGCAGGCTGTCAAGCACGAGCATCGCATCCGGAGAGAGACGTTTGCCCACCTCGGGGTTCCAGCGCATGACATGGATGAACGGGCGCTCCCCACACCAATTGTGCAGGCGGAAGAGCAGGCGCTCGCGCTTGCGCTGACAGCGGCGCTGCCACCAGTTGCCCGTGAGACGCTTATCAATGTCCTCGTAGGCATAATAGTGGTTGTTCTCATAGACCACATCGCGCAGGAAATTGTAGGCAAACGGCGAATGGACACCGTAACCCTTGCGGTGGGCCAGACGTTTGAGCCATATCAGCGGATGGTGTATCATGCTTGAGGATGATTCTTATCTTGTTCCACAACAGTGCCGCAGTGGGGGCAGTAGTTCATCTCTTCGTTCATGGGGCAGCCGCACTCCGGACACTTCGGACCGTACTTCTCATCGTCGAAGATATGGCGGTCGTGAATGAACTGCGCCGAGACGATACCCGTGGGCACAGCCATAATGGTATAGCCCAGCAGCATGACAAGCATGGAGAGAATACGTCCGAGGTGCGTTACGGGTGCTATGTCGCCGTAGCCCACCGTGGTCATCGTGACAACTGCCCAGTAGATGCTGGAGGGGATGTCGCGGAACTGGCTCCCGGGCACAGTGCTCTCCACCATATACATCAGTGTGCCGAGCGATATAACCATGATGACCACGAAGAGGAAAAACACCATTATCTTGCGTGAGGAGAGCATCAGCGAGCGCATCAAACGGTCGCCTTCCTCGAGGAACGAGAACAGCTTGAAGACGCGGAAGACGCGAATGAGACGAAACGTGCGGACAATCATCAGATACCTCACCGGACCGAAGAACCAGCCGATATAGAGCGGCAGGGTGGCAAGGAGGTCGACAATGCCGAAGAAGGAGAAGATATACTCTCGCGGCTTCTTGGAGCACCAGATACGACACAGATATTCGACGGTGAAGAATGCCGTGAAGACATACTCCAACACCTCGAACACCTTCTTCCACAGGGGCGCTATTCCCTGCATGCTTTCCACGATGACAAGGAGTATGGACAAGACGATTGCCCACAGGAGCGTGACATCGAAGAGTTTGCCCGCCGGCGTATCACTATAGAATATTATCCTATAGACGCGCGCCTTGATTTCATCAAGTTTCTCTGGACGTTTCACTCTCTCCTACTCTACTGGAAAGAATATACCACCTCCATCACTTTCTTGCCGATTTCGTCGGCGGCTTCCATTGTGGCAGCCTCAGAGTAGACACGTATGATGGGTTCGGTGTTGGACTTGCGCAAGTGCACCCAACGGTCGGGGAAATCGATTTTTACACCGTCGATATCCGTCACGCTGACACCCTCCTCGCGCTCGTACATGGACTTCACCTTGCTGAGGATTGCATCCACATCGGTACTAGGAGTGAGGTCGATACGGTTCTTCGCTATCTGATAAGGAGGATAGGTGGCACGCAGTTCGCTCGTCTTCATGCCCCGCTTGGCGAGATATGTGAGGATGAGGGCAATGCCTACAAGAGCATCGCGTCCGTTGTGTGCAGCGGGATAGATGACACCGCCGTTGCCCTCGCCGCCGATGACGGCGTTTGTGGCCTTCATCGCAGTCACTACATTCACCTCACCCACGGCGGCAGCTGTGTAGCGGCATCCGGAGAAACGGTTGGTGACATCGCGCAGGGCACGTGTTGAAGACAGGTTGGAAACGGTATTGCCAGGCGTGTGCTGGAGGATGTAGTCGGCCACGGTGACGAGGGTGTATTCCTCACCGTACATCGTACCGTCCTCGCAGAAAAGAGCCAGACGGTCCACATCGGGATCCACCACAAAACCAATGTCGTGACCGCCTTTCTGCATGAGAGCCTTTATGTCGCCGAGATTCTTCTCAAGAGGTTCGGGATTGTGCTGGAAGTCGCCGGTGGGCTCTGTGTAGAGACCCGTGACGTGCTTCACACCGAGTTGTTCGAAAAGTTTGGGCAAGATGACACCGCCGACGGAATTGACAGCGTCGAATGCCACACTGAAATCAGCCTTCCGGATAGCCTCCACGTCGACGAGGTCGAGACCCAGCACGAGATCGATGTGACGCTGGTCGTAACTATTATCCTCGCGGTAGGAACCGAGATGGTCCACATCGGCATATTCGAAAGCCTCTACCTCTGCGATGCGAAGCACCTCCTCGCCGTCGGCCTTACTGAGAAACTCACCGTCAGCACCCAGGAGTTTGAGGGCATTCCACTGACGGGGATTGTGGGAAGCCGTGAGAATGATGCCGCCATCGGCACCTTCCATTGTGACAGCCACCTCCGTGGTGGGAGTGGAAGCAAGCCCTATATTCACCACATCGAAACCCATGCCCATAAGACTGCCGCACACCACGTTCTTTACCATCTCGCCGGAGATGCGGGCGTCGCGACCTACGACAATCTTGCCGGAACCGTTTGGACGGACCTTGCGTATGAGCGTTGCGTAGGCTGATGTGAATTTAACAATATCAAGAGGATTGAGCGTGTCACCGGCGGGGCCTCCGATGGTACCACGAATGCCGGAAATAGACTTAATTAAAGTCATTGCAATTTTTATTTAAAAGGTAATTATATCTTACTTCTTTGCCACAATAATAACAAAGTTCTTCGCGGGCACTGTGAGTGCAATGCTGGTTCCGGAGGCTATAACTGTGCTCTCCTGAGGCTGGATGGCATTTGGATTGTCGACAGTGTTCTCCAGTTCGTAGTCAGAGAGGTCGAGAGTGATGGCCTTCACTTCGCCGAGCTTCTTGATGTCCTTGAGGTCGATGCGCACAGCCTCGTCGCCCTCGCGGGTGTTGACGAGTTTCACGATATACTCACCCTTCTTCGTATCGGTGCAAGCCTGAGCGAAGAGACCGTCCTCACCCAGAGGAGTGGGATTGGAGAGAGAGGTGGTGAGCACGTTGGTACCCTTGTTCTGAGAGAAGAGAGCCTGAACCCAATAGGATGCCGTGCGGGCGCAACGCAGGTTGTCGAACCAGATTGCGTCGGGACGCCACTGCCAACCCTTCACGTGGGCGAAGAGAGGAGCGTAGGTGGCCATGTGAACCACATCGGCGTTCTTCTCCAGATTGAGCATGAAAGCAGCCTCGTAGATGGAAGCGCCGGCATGGTTGTACTTCTTGCCTCTGTCGTGGCAGGCATACTCGCCGGCAAACACCTTCGGACCGGTACGGTCGTATTCGTCATAGCGGTTCATCTCGCGTTTGAACCAGTCGATATTGCGATAGAAGTGCTCGTCGACGAGGTCGGCCTTCTGCTCCTTCATAGCCTCCCAGCCGATATCGAAATTGTGACCCTCGGAATCAGGACCGGAAGTGCCCACAATCTTGATTTCGGGATGAGCCTTGCGCACTGCGTCAGCAACAATCTTCACACGCTTGAAATAGAAATCACCCCACTGCTCGTTACCGATACCGAGGAATTTAAGATTGAAAGGAGCTGGATGTCCCATCTCGGCACGCAGCTTACCCCACTTGGTATTTACGTCGCCGTTTGCAAATTCAATAAGGTCGTTGCAGTCGTCGATATAGGGCTTAAGAGCAGCCTCAGTGGCGGGCACGTGGGCAGACTCCTTATCCCAGTTCTGATACTGGCATGCCATACCGACATTGAGGATAGGCAGAGGCTCGGAACCGAGCTCCTCAGAGAGGAGGAAGAATTCATAGAAACCAAGACCGTAAGACTGGAAATAGTCGGGATAGTAGCGATGGGTGTAGGTCGACTCCCAGCGGTTCTTGTTGAGAGGACGGTTTTCAACGGGACCAACCGTGTTCTTCCACTGATAGCGAGTCTCCAGATTCGCACCCTCGACAATGCAGCCGCCGGGGAAGCGGAACACACCCGGACGCATATCGTAGAGAGCCTGGGCGAGATCCTTGCGCATACCGTTCTCATGACCCTTCCATGTGTCAACGGGGAAGAGAGAGAGATGCTCCACATCCATCACGCCGTCACCGTTGCGGCCGTTCTCCGAGCATAAGAATACGCGAAGATTAGCATCCTCCTTCGTACGGTTCGACTTAAGAATAACGGTGTATTTCTTCCACTCCTTGGATGTCACCTTGATATCCTGAGAGGCAAATTCCTGATGCTCTTCCATTGAATACTCGTCAATGAGCTGCACACGCAGAACCTGAGCCTTGCCCTCGGGCACACGAGCCCAAACGGAGAAACGATACGATGCACCGCGCTTCACTCCGATACCGAAGAAGCCTTCGTTCTGAAGACCCGTCCACATATCGTTGTGACCGGCACAGGAAAGACGCACATAATGAGGATTCTTCTCAAAGGGGCCATCATTCTTCACCTCCACCTTACCGAAGGCCTGCCAACCCATAAGATGGTCGGGAGCGAATTCGAAAGAACGATTCTTGACCAACTCGGCATAAAGACCACCGTCTGCACCATAGTTGATATCCTCGAAGAAGATACCGTACATTGTGGGCTGAATGACACTACCGGCCTTACCGGCTTCCACGGTGACAACATTGTCCTGAGCGTTTAGGGACATAGCACCTGCTAACGCTGCACAAAATAGGATTTTTCTTAGTTTCATAGTATGTTTATTTGTGTTTATTCATTTACAGCGTGCCAAATATATAAAAAAGTTGAGAGTTGCATACAACACGTAGAAAGTTTTTTTTGAAAATAATTGTTTTTTTTGTATTTTTGCACACGAAATGCAAGTAGACGACCGCCTAAAGCGCTTGATAATAGATAATCGCATGCCGCAAGCACTGCTTTTAGCAGGCGGTGCGGAGAGTGGAGCCCTGATGAAGGGACTCCGTTTGGCTCGTGCACTGCTCTGTGAGAAGCAGGACGGTGAAGTGTGTGAGAACTGCTCCGGATGCCACATGACAAGGACATGGGCGCATCCCGACCTTATCTTCTCACTGCCCGTATACAAAAAAAACTCCAACGATCATCCTATCACTGACGACTGGATGAACCAGTGGCGCGAGATGCTGGAGGATACGCCAAGTCCGAAACTGGAGGACTGGATGGCAAGAATAAACAGTGAGAACCAGCAACTTACCATCTACGTCAGCGAGAGCGACAGATTGCAGCAGAAACTGCAGTTGCATGCCACGATGGGCGGTAGACGCGTGGTGTTTATCTGGCTGCCGGAAAGACTCATGGAGCAAGCCGCCAACAAACTGCTGAAAATCATTGAAGAACCGCCAAAAGGGACACATTTCATACTCGTATCTGATGAGCCCGAGAAAGTGCTGGGTACAATACAAAGCAGATGCCAGCGCATCGACGTGCCGCAAGGGAAAAAGACAAATAACAGCGAGGACGAAAGATATTTCTTCAGCCTCTTCGTGGAACTCATGAGACTGGCATATATGCGCAAGATAAAAGACCTCAAGGCCTGGAGCGAAGAAGTGAGCCGTATGGGACGCGAGAGACAGGGACAGATGCTAAGTTACTTTCAATTCCTGCTTCGTGAGAATTTTATTTACAATCTGAATAGACCCGAAATGGTATCCCTGTCAAAAGAGGAAGATGAATTCAGCAAGAAGTTCGCCCGCTTCATAAACGAGAAAAACGTCATCCCCATCATGGAGGAGACCGAGTTGGCGCAGAGAGACATCGTGCAGAACGTGAACGCCCGTATGGTGTTCTTCGACTACGCACTGAAAATAATAATACTAATGATACAATAATATTTGGGAACACACATGAGTCAAGATAACATCACATACAAAGGCGGTCCGGGACACGGACTCGTGGGAGGCGGATGGAATGTAGGACACTACTGTCAGCACAACGTCTTCGACTATTTTGCCGACCTGCCCGACAACCAAGTGGTGACCGATTTAGTAGAGGTGCAATTCAAGAACACCCGAAAAGGATACTACCATAATTGCAACCATCTGGAGATAAAGAAAGGCGACACTGTGGCTGTGGAAGCTTCGCCAGGGCATGATATCGGAGTGGTGACACTGACCGGACGTTTGGCTCAGATGCAGATGCTGAGAGCACACCTTAAAAGCGAAGACGAGGTGAAGAGACTCTACAGATTGGCGACGGAGACCGATATGGAAAAATTCGAGGCCGCCAAGAGCCGTGAGCATAAGACAATGATTGAATCACGCCAGTATGCCAAGGACCTCGGTCTGGAGATGAAAATCGGTGATGTTGAATATCAGGGCGACGGCGGGAAGGCCATCTTCTACTACATCGCGGAGGGACGCGTGGACTTCCGACAACTCATCAAAGTGCTGGCAGAGGCTTTCCACGTGCGTATCGAGATGAAACAAATCGGAGCACGTCAGGAGGCCGGACGCATCGGAGGATTCGGTCCCTGCGGCAGGGAACTTTGCTGCGCCACATGGATGAAGAACTTCCAGAGCGTAGGTACCGCCGCTGCGCGATTCCAGGACCTTACACTCAACTCGCAGAAGTTGGCAGGACAATGCGCCAAACTCAAATGCTGTATGAATTACGAGGTAGACCAGTATATTGAAGCCTCAAGAAAACTGCCTCCGAGAGATGCTGTACTATCCACACAGGACGGAGAATTCTATTGGTTCAAGGCTGACATCCTGTCCGGCAATGTCAGTTATTCCAGCGATAAGCGCCTCGCTGCCAATATCACGACAATCACGGCAGAACGGGCCTGGGAAATCATTAATATGAATAAGGCCGGGGAGAAGCCGCATGCACTGGAGGCAACACGCAAGAGTGCCGCACCCACATCTGTTGATTTGGCCACACAGGACGACCTGCACCGATTTGACGATGTACTCAAAAGCAAGAAAAAGAAAAAGAAGAAGAAAAAACATGCTAAGGCTCAAAATAGCCACGACGCTGATTCTGGCACTGACGCTTAGCAGTTGCCGCGAGGGAGTGTGCTACCATCACTTTCAGGAGATTCCACAAGAAGGATGGAGCCACCGTGACACGCTCTCGTTTCCTCTGGGGCAGGACAGTTTGGCACCATATCGTAAGATGTGGATAGAAGCGCGTGTAGAGTGCGACTACCCCTACTCCACTCTGCCACTCATCGTTGAACAGCGCGCCTCTGAGGGACATCTTGAAGACAGTGTCACTCTGTTGCTGTCGGACGACGGCACACGCCTTACTGGCAAAGGTCTGCGACTCCTGCAATATCGTCAGGGGCCGTTCACAATAGAAACCGCAACTACGGAGATACGTATTCGCCACACCGCCGGAACCGTAAAGCTACTTGGTATCAAGGGAGTGGGCATTGAAACAAAAGTAGCAACGGCAGAAGGAGAATCACGTGTGTTTAAGCCGCTTCCTACCCGCGTCTATCCTAAGAAATATAAAAAGAAGAAGAGTGAAGCCCCAGAGACTGCTGCCACCATAACTGAAGAACGGCAGGGGAATGCCTATCACAGGAGTGAGTCCCAGAACCATACCTATGTTGATAAACACGTGGAAAAGGAATATACTGAGGACACAGTAGCCGTAAATACGTCCAAAACTGTCGACTTGCCTCTCAGCCAAAGCGATGAGACGGAGAATCAGGGCCAGAAAGAGCAATAGTACCACTGCACATCCCACAAAGCCTTCTTCTTCACCCACTGTGCAGAAAATGAAATCCGTATCCTGTTCGGGCACATATTTGAGTTTTGTCTGAGTGCCACAAAGGAAACCCTTGCCCCTAAGACCACCGCTGCCGATGGCTATCTGCGCCTGTATCACGTTGTAGCCGGCTCCCTTCGGATCGTCCTCCAAACCGAGCAGCACCCTGACACGCGTCTGCTGGTGAGGCTGCAGGACATCCGTCAAAAGATAATCCACACTGTAGAACGTGGCAATGCTACCCAAAGAGAACAGCGCGATATAAATATAGCGCATCACATGATCCTTGAAAGCCAACAGCACAAGGTATACGATGTCAAACACCAATACAAGCAGCACTACCCAGGACGCATCGAAAGGCAACACATAGTGACTGAAGAACACCGCACACACGATGATGAGAAGTCCCCAGAGGGACACCCGCAGGAATTCCCTTCTGTCTTCTCCATATATCATAAGAAGAACGGATGTGAAGATATGTATCAGAGTCAATACAAGGTATTCTCCCAACTTTATCTGCTCCACACCCCAAAGGGGTATTTCCGCATAACGGGCACCTATTACAAAATACATCACGGCTGCGATGCCAGTAAACAACACGCTTCCCGTCATTCCCTCACGATAGCACATAAGGAAAAACGACGCATATACCAATGCGCTTCCTGTCTCCTTCTGCATAATAATGAGGATCATCGGTACCAGGAATATCAGAGAAGCCAATATCAGGTGCAACCATTTTGACAGCTTCAATTTATATACGCTTATCACTTTGGCCGCACACAAAGCAGTGGTGAACTTTGCGAACTCTGCCGGTTGCAACTTTATACCGTATCCCAAATCTATCCACGAGAGACTGCCTTTCGTGTCGTGCGCCAGAAACGGCGTTACTACAAGGAGGGCAACCATACCCAGATAAAGCAGATAAGAAAGGGATTCGACAATGCGTTCATCCACACTGAGCACCGCCACACAGAGAACTATCGCAGTGCCTATCCACATAAGTTGTTTTCCGCTGCGGCTCGCAAAATCGAATATACTGCCTCCTGCATCAAAATCATAACTGGCACCACACACACTTATCCACCCCATTACCATAAGGGCCACGTAGAAGAGAATGGTTATCCAGTCTACAGAACTCCATACGGAAAATCTCTCACTCTTCATCTCCTGCAGTGCTTGTTATAATGTGACGATTCTGGAACATCTCCGCTTTCTTCTCCGAATACTCCGAAAGATGTCCGTTGATATACTGCTCCATCATCAGTGCCCCTATCGGCACTCCGTAGGTTGCACCCCACTCTCCATTCTCCACATATACACAGATGGCTATCTTCGGGTCGTCCTTGGGAGCGAATCCCATAAATGCCGAATGGTCCTTGCCGTGAGGATTCTGCGCAGTACCTGTCTTGCCGCAAACCTCATACATAGAAGTCTCTGCCGAACGACATGTGCCGCCCGTCACGGCCCGACGCATTCCCGCCACCACCAGTTCGTAGTTCTCCCTGTCCACCATCGTGTAGCGTCTCGTACGGTAGAGGGAATCCAACGGTTCGTCCTGAATATGCTTCACGACATGAGGAGTGATAAACCATCCGCGATTAGCGATTGTCGCTCCTAGATTGGCTATCTGCAGAGGAGTGAGAGTCACCTCGCCTTGTCCGATGGAGATACTGATAACGGTGAGTCCGTTCCAAGAACCGCTATTCACCTTATCATAAAATGCCGCGTTGGGAATCATGCCACGCTTTTCTCCCGGAAGATCCACCCCGAGAGCATATCCGAATCCCATTGACACCATATAGTCTTTCCATGTTGTCATAGCATCCTGCACCGTGGGATACTTGTGTCTGTTGCTGAACATACTCAGCAGGCCCCAGCAGAAAAACGCATTGCACGATGTGGCTATTGCCGGTTCGAGAGGAAGCGGTGCCCCGTGAGAGTGACATCCTACAGTAAGACCGCCGTAATGGAAACCGCGTGAACAGGGAAATGTGGTGGACGGTGTGATGATACCTTCCTGGAGGAACGTGAGAGCCTGGCCCGTTTTAAACGTACTACCGGGAGGATAAGTACCCATAATAGCACGATTCAGCAGCGGTTTATTCGGATCCTGACTGAGCTTAAGGTTATTCTTTCCTCTCTGTCGTCCTACCATAATACGGGGGTCGTAGGCGGGAGACGACACCATGCAGAGAATCTCCCCTGTCTTCGGTTCTATCGCTACTATACCTCCCTTCTTACCTTCCATCAGCCTTTCGCCCAGCGCCTGCAGGTCTGCATCAATGGACAGGGTGAGATTTTTTCCCGGCACAGGCATCTTGTCGTACTTACCGCCTTGATAGTGCCCTTTGATGCGACCTCGTGCATCGCGCAAAAGTATCTCCTCTCCTTTTATGCCGCGGAGTTGTTTCTCGTAAAACCTTTCCACTCCGAGTTTTCCGATATAGTCTCCCATTTTATAATAATCGTCGGATTCTATATCCTTGGGACCGACCTCACCGACATCACCAAGGATGTGTGCTCCTATCGGGCGCTCGTATTGACGGATACTGCGCTTCTGAATATAGAAACCGGGATAATGGAACAACTTCTCACGAAATCTCGAGAACTCCTCCACAGACAGTTGCGACATGAAAAGCTGCTGCGTATAGTTGCTGTAACCGGGATTTCTCCACGGGTCCTTAATCTCCTCCATACGTCGGATATACCAGTCCTTATCAATACGCAAATCGCGGCAGAGACCCATCGTGTCAACGCCCTTCTGCTCGTTCATGATAACCATTATGTCGTAGGCCGGCTGGTTGTATACCAACAGCTGCCCCTTACGGTCTCTTATCGCTCCACGGGCCGGATACTGCACTCTGTGGTAGAATGCATTACTGTCTGCCTTGATACGAAAATCTTCACTGAGAAGCTGGAGAAAAAAGAGACGAATAATATAGATGAGTACTATGACAACAGCTATACCTCCAATGACCCACTTCCTGCCTTCTGCATTATAGTCTCTTTCTTCTAACATAATCCAGCAAAAGCCCCAAGGGATAGGACACCAAGAGAGAAGTGAGACACGACATGCTCATACCCGGGAAATCCGTAAAACAGAAATCCTCAAGTACGAAAAACACAATATGGTGTAAAAGAAACAGTACGAATATATATACCGGATATCGGGCTTTTCCTATGGTGGCGTACGACGGCTCTATCGTCTCCATCGTCTCCTTCGGCACCAAAGCACTGAGCAAAGGGCGCTGCACGAATGCGGCACACGTGAGGGCTGCTGCACTCATACCCGTTGTACCCGAGAACATATCCAGTATCAGGCCACAGAAGAACGATGCAATCATCAACCTTATCGGCGGTGTGTTCAATGGAGCCCACACCACAAACAACACCATCACCAGCGGTATTGCATACATGCCCAGATGGATATGATTCAATACAACAACCTGCAACACCAGCAACGCTGCAAGCTGCATCAATCGGCGCACAACATCCTTTCCCTGCATATCCTAGTTGTTCTTAATCACAATCACATTTTCCAGGCGAGCCATATCCGTAGACAGCTGCACGGAGAGACGGAAACTCAAACCGTCCGGCGAAGTCCCGACTTTATTTATCCTACCTACGAAGATGCCGGCTGGGAACACCTGCGAATAGCCGCTTGTTTCAACAGCCTGCCCCACTCTGACACGAGCGTGGTGCGGCACGTCATCCATTGTGGAAACCAGCATGTTTCCGCCCTGCCAATGGAGATAACCGATATAGCCTGTTCCGCGTATACGACATGTTATGTTGCTTCTAGTATTGAGAATACTCATCACTTGGGCACTGTGCGTACTCACCTGAGTAACAATACCCACGATGCCCGTTCCGCATGCCACGCCCATACCTTCTTCCACGCCGTCCTTGCTTCCGCGGTCTATAGTAAGCGTGTTATCCAGGAGCCATACGCTGCAAGCTGTCACACGGGCTGGTATCAATTCGTATCCTGCCAGACTTGCGGCCAAAATACGTTCTGTCTCCGTGCTGTCGTGACAGAGAACCGCAACTGCCTCCCTCAGTTGTGCCACCTGCTGTTGCAGCAACACGTTGCGCTGGGTGAGTTCGCGATTGTCACTTATCATGTGACTGTACCTCAACAGGCTTGATTCCACACCGAGCAACTTGGACACTACGATATTCGACTGGGTGAAAAACACACTTCCCTGATAACTGTTGTGTCGTACAACAAGAAACAGACTTGTTCCCTCCAGAAGGAGGAAAACAAGCCAGTGTATCTTTTTCCAAAGAAAAGTGAATATCGTTCTCAACTACATCAGGAATGGGAAGTTGTGGATATTCTTGAGCACCGCACCCGTACCCTTCACAACGCTGTGAAGCGGATCTTCGGCCACATGGAACGGAATATTCAGTTTATCCTGGAAACGAGTGCTCAGACCACGGAGCAGGGCTCCGCCGCCGGTGAGCCATATACCGTTGCGCACGATATCGGCATACAATTCCGGCGGTGTATCCTCCAAGGCAGCCAGAATGGCACTTTCAATCTTTGCAATTGTCTTCTCCAGACAGCGTGCCACCTCCTGATACGTGACACTCACTTCCATCGGCAGAGCCGTAATCTTGTTAGGACCGCACACAACGTAATCCTCCGGAGCCTCATCGCCCAAATCGGACAACGCACTGCCCACATTTATCTTGATACGCTCGGCCATACGTTCACTGACACGCACATTGTGCTGACGGGACATATATTCCTGAATGTCCTCCGTGAATTCATCGCCTGCAATTCGCAGGCTCTTGTCGGAAACGATACCTCCCAACGAAATCACAGCGACCTCCGTCGAACCGCCGCCGATGTCAACCACCATATTACCTTCCGGGGCAAGAACATCCAAACCTATACCTATTGCGGCAGCCATCGGTTCGTAGACGAGATACACCTCACGTGCTCCGGCGCGCTCTGCGCTGTCGCGCACGGCACGCAGTTCCACTTCCGTAGAACCGCTGGGCACGCCTATCACCATCCTCAGCGACGGCGTAAAGAGATGTTTGCCTGTATCCACCATTTTGAGCAGTCCGCGCATCATCAGCTCGCATGCGTTGAAGTCTGCTATGACACCGTCTCTAAGGGGACGCACCGTACGGATATCGGGACTCGTCTTCTCATACATCATCTTGGCCTTTTCGCCAACAGCAACCATCGCACCCGTCTGACGGTTCATTGCCACCACACTGGGCTGGTCCACCACGATGTGATTATCGCAGATGATGACGGTGTTTGCTGTACCGAGGTCCATCGAGACCTCCTTAGTAAAACTAAAAAATCCCATGATTTTCTAATTATTTCTCCTTACTTGCAAAAATATGAATGGATGGCTGTATCATAGTGACTGCTTACGCCGAATGCCTGCTTTGCGAACCACTTTCTGTCCTCAATGTCGCTCTCGCCGCCTTTTTTCCGGAGCAAGTCAAGCAGGGGCTTGTATTCAGCCTTGGAAGGAACGATGATGACATCCCTGAAGTTCTTCGCACCTGCTCTGATGAGAGAAATGCCGCCTATATCTATTTTCTCTATGATATCAGCCTCGCAGGCGCCGCTCTTCACAGTCTCCTCGAAAGGATACAGATCCACAATTACGAGATCTATTGCAGGAATCTCATACTGTGCCATCTGCTGCTGGTCGCCTTCGTTCTCGCGACGTCCCAGTATGCCTCCGAACACCTTGGGGTGCAATGTCTTCACTCTGCCGCCGAGAATGCTCGGATATGATGTCACATCCTCCACCTTCGTGCAGGGAATGCCCAGACTCTCGATAAAGGACTGTGTGCCGCCGGTGGAAAGCAGCTCCACTCCCTGAGCGTGCAACGTCTTGAGAATCTCATCCAGCCCATCCTTATGGAAAACGCTCACGAGAGCGCGTCTGATTTTTCTGTTTTCTGCCATATTTGTAATACCTATGATTTGTTATTCCACATTTTCGTGCGCAAAATTATAAAAAAATGAGGAGTTAATCTCCATACTGTTTTCAAAAAAGACATCAGAAAGAGTTTTTTTTATATTTTTGCATGCGAACATACTGTTATGAGATGAAAAATACCCTATTTATTTCCGCTTTTCTCTGTTTTTTTCTAATTAATATTTCTGCCGTTGAAAGACGCGACTCCCTGCTTTCCGAATGGCGTTTCCACCTTGGGGAAGTAGAAGGAGGCGAACTGGAAAATCTGGATGACAGTCAGTGGGAGCAGGTAAACGTTCCCCACGATTGGGCTATCGCCATGCCCTTTTCCGGAGACAATGATTTACAAAACGTTGCAGTGAAGCAAAACGGAGAATCCGTTGCCACTTTGAAGACCGGTCGCACAGGCGGCCTGCCCTGGATGGGAACAGGCTGGTATCGCACCCGTTTCCTCACTCCTCAGGGGACGGGAAAGTCAAAAGGTTCCGTCACGCTGCTTGTCGACGGTGCCATGTCCCACTCCCTGGTCTTCATCAACGGACAGCGCCTCGGCATCTGGCCTTACGGCTACAACAGTTACACCTTCGACCTCACTCCCTACCTGAAGGACAACGGCGAGGCCAACACTCTGGCCATCCGCCTGAACAATCCCAGCGAGAGCAGCCGCTGGTATCCGGGAGCAGGACTTTTCCGCAGGGTCCACCTCATATCCGCCGCGAAGTTGCACGTCCCCGTGTGGGGAACGAGTGTTGTCACCACCCCCAAAGACGAGGCCTCTTGGGATGTGCTTCTCACCACTGCCATCGCAGGGACATCCACCTATAAAATCATCGTAGAGACGAAAATCCTCGACAGAAAAGGGAACGTTGTCGCCTCCAACACCGACTTCACATCTCCCGGAAATGACGGGAAGACCGAGATGATTCAGCATTTCACCGTCTCGCAGCCCGAACTGTGGACTCCGGAGACGCCGCATCTCTACCGCGCCTGCTCGCGCATCATAGAAAACGGAGCTGTCGTCGACACCTTTACCACGAGTTTCGGAATTCGGCAAGTGGAGCTGAAACAGGGAGAAGGCTTCTTCCTCAACGGGGAGAAACGCAAGTTCCGCGGCGTATGCCTCCACCACGACCTCGGTCCTCTGGGAGCAGCCGTCCACAGGGATGCCCTGCGCCACCAGCTTCTCATGCTGAAAGCAATGGGAGCAGACGCCATCCGCACCGCCCACAACATGCCCGACCCGCAACAGGTTGAGCTGTGCGACTCCATCGGTCTGATGGTGATGGTGGAATCCTTCGACGAATGGACCGTCGCCAAATGCAAGAACGGCTATCATTGCTGGTTCAACGAGATAACCCAGACTCCGAAATCCGAATACCCGATGGTGTGGGCTCAGCACGACATCAGGAACATGATAATGAATTTCCGCAACCATCCCTCCGTTGTCATGTGGAGCATCGGCAACGAGATACCCCAGCAGCACACGGAGGAAGGCAAGGAACTGGCCAAGGCCATGCAGTTCTTCTGTCATGAGCAGGACCCCACCCGCCCCGTGACGTGCGGCATGGATCAGGTGCAGAGCATCCTGCGCAGCGGTTTTGCCGACGCCCTCGACGTGCCCGGTCTGAACTATCGCACACACCTCTACGAGAAAGCCTACGAGACGCTTCCGCAAAAGTTCATTCTCGGTTCGGAGACAGCCTCCACCGTATCTTCACGCGGCGTGTATTACCTTCCCTTCGCCCTGCGCAAGGGTGCCAAGCACGACGGCCATCAGTCTTCCGGCTACGACACCGAAGCATGTTCGTGGAGCAATGTTCCCGACGAGGATTTCCGTCTGCAGGACGACTTCGACTGGACGATGGGACAGTTCGTATGGACCGGTTTCGACTATCTCGGCGAGCCCTCTCCCTACGACACCGACGCCTGGCCCAGCCACTCCTCCCTCTTCGGCATCATCGACCTTGCCTCCATCCCCAAGGACCGCTACTACCTCTATCAGAGTCAGTGGTGCGACTCCGGCACATTCCACGTGCTGCCCCACTGGAACTGGAATGCGGGCGACACCATCCCTGTGGTGGCCTACAGCCAGTGTCCCGCAGCGCGGCTCTACGTCAACGGCAAACTGCACGGAGAGGTTCGCAAACTCTCCCGCGAGGAAAGCGAGGCGCTGAAAGACAAAGACCCGCTGTGGCTTCTCAAGCGCTACAGACTCATCTGGCCGGCAGTGCCGTATCAGGCGGGAGAACTCAAGGTGGAGTTCCTGGATTCCAAGGGCAATGTCGTCCACACAACGACAAGGCACACCGCCTCCAAGCCTCACCATCTGCAGCTTGAGACATCCTACTATACTCCGGGCGACAATCTCTGCTACATCACCGTATCTATGGTGGACAAGAAAGGCGTGCTGTGTCCCGACGGCAATTCCCTCGTGGAATTCTCCGTGAGCGGCAACGGCCGTTTCAAGGCAGCGGCAAACGGCGACCCCACCTCACTGGACCCGCTGCAGCAGCCCCGTATGCATCTCTTCTCCGGTCAGTGTACGGTGATTGTGGAGACAGACGGCAGCGGAGCCTTCACGCTCACTGCCGCCAGCGGTAAGATAAAGGGGCGCATCACTGTTCCCGCAGGTCGTTGACCACCAGCGATGCCAGCGTCACACCGAAAGCGGCTGTCACCTGCATCAGACTACCGTTGCCGTCGGCCTCAAAGCAGTTTCTGCCGGCAGCCTCTTCGCTGTAGACACACTTGAATTTTCTCTTCGGGAAGCGTTCCTGTTTCTTGAAATTTGTGCGCAGGGCTCTTGCTAAGGCATCGCCCTTCACCTTCCAGAATTCCGTCACGCGGACTTGTGTCGGGTCTGTCCTCAGTGCAGCGCCCATACTGCAGAAGAGTTTGCCTCCGGAATTCTCCAGCGCCCTGCATATCAGGTCGGCCTTATCCCTCAGCGAATCAATGCAGTCCACCACGTAGTCATAGTCCCCCAGATGGAAGCCATCGGCGGTCTCCGAGGTATAGCGCTGCGTCAGCGCCGTGATTTCCGCCTCCGGGTTTATTTCGTGCAGTCTTTCTGCCAGCACCTCCACCTTCGGTCTGCCGATTGTCCTGGTGGTGGCCATCAGCTGCCTGTTGCAGTTCGACTCCGCCACCTCGTCGCTGTCCACCATCGTGAGATGGCCTAATCCCGTGCGAATCAGGGCTTCGGCGCACCAGGAACCCACTCCGCCGACACCAAAAATAATGACGCGAACCTCTTTGAGCCGCGTCATAACCTCATCGCCTAAAATAAGTCTTGATCTTATCTCCCTCATCGCGTAGCGGGAAAGGGACTTGAACCCTTGACCTTCGGATTATGAATCCGACGCTCTAACCAGCTGAGCTATCCCGCCTTTTCCAAAAGCGGTGCAAAGGTATGACAAATAATCTAAACAAGCAAACTTTTTGGCAACAAAATTAATCAATATGCCCATTTTTTTGTAATTTTGCGCCGTCAATTGTGCGTACACGCGGGACATGCGTATGAGAATGAGGATAATACGACGACTAGACTGGTATGTGTTGAGGAGTTATCTGCTCCTCTTCGCCGGCACTTTCTTTGTCTGTCTGTTCATTTTCATGCTGCAGTTCCTCTGGCGCTACGTCGACGACCTCGTGGGAAAGGGTCTTTCGTGGCTGGTGCTGGGCAAGTTTTTCTTCTATGCTTCGCTCACTCTGGTGCCCATGTCCCTGCCCCTCGCCGTGCTGCTTGCCTCGCTCATCTCGTTCGGCAACATGGGTGAAAAGCTCGAGCTGCTCTCCATGAAAGCCGCCGGCGTGCCCCTGGTGCGCATCATCCTGCCGGTGCTCATCTTCGCCATACTGATATCCTTCGGCAGTTTCTTCTTCCAGAACCGTGTGGGCCCCGAGGCCACGCGCCAGCTGGCCACCCTGCTGTGGAGCATGCGCCAGAAGAATCCCGAGGTGGAGATTCCCGAAGGCATCTTCTACAGCGACATCCCCGGCTACAATCTCTTCGTCGAGCGCAAGAACAAGGAGACCGGCATGCTCTACGGCATGATGATATACACCACCGGCGGCGGTCTCGACAACACGCAGATAGTCCTTGCCGACTCAGCCCGCATGCAGTCCACGGAAGACCACATGCACCTTAAGATGACGCTCTACAGCGGCGAGCGTTTCCGCAATATGGATGCGCAGAGCGGCAAGATGCTCCGGGCCTCCATCCCTTACATGCGCGAGACCTTCGTCAGGGAAGTGGACATCATACAGTTCGACAACAACTTCTCGATGATGGATGCCAACCTCTTCAACAACAACGCCCAGACGAAAGACCTCGCGGCCATAGAGTACGGCATCGACTCCCTCTCCCAGAAACTGGATTCCATGGGCCATACCTTCTACGCCAACACCCGCTCCTACTATCTCATGAGGGACCTGCCGAAGGGAGGCAAGGACAGTGTCTCGCACGCGCAGCGTGTGGAGCACATGCTCAGCGTGGCCTCTCCCATGGACTCCGTGCTCTCGGCCCAGTCCACCGAGGACCAGCAGCGCACACTGCGCGCCGCCACCAGCAGGGCCCACTCCACGCTCTCGGAGTTCGAGTTCCGCGGCATCTTCACGGAAAACGTGAATATGTCTCTGCGCACCCACCTTCTCGAGTGGCAGCGCAAGTTCTCGCTCTCCCTGGCCTGCCTGATATTCTTCTTCATCGGCGCTCCGCTCGGTGCCATCATACGCAAGGGCGGCCTCGGCGTGCCGGTTGTCGTCTCCGTGCTGATATTCATCTTCTACTATATCATCAACGTGGCCGGCGAGAAGATGGCAAAGCAGGGCGAATGGAACATGTTCTTCGGCGCCTGGCTCTCGTCCATGATACTGGCACCCATCGGCGCGTTCCTCATCAGCCGTGCCAACAAGGACTCCATGGTGTTCAACATCGAGGGCTACCGCCATTTCTTCATGACGGTGCTCGGTCTGCGCTACACCCGCAAAATCATGCGCAAGGAGGTCATCATCGAGGAGCCCGACTACCCGCGTCTCATCACGGAGCTGCACACCCTTGCCGCCGACTGCAAGCGCTATCAGGAGATACACCATCTGCGCCGCTTCCCCTCCTACTGGCGCCTGTTCTTCCGCTATCGCGAGGACCGCGAGGTGATACGCATCTCCGAGAAGCTGGAACAGATTATCGAGGAACTGCACAATTCGCGCGACAACGTCGTCATCGGCGGCATCAACGAATACCCCATACTCGTGCCCGACGCCCACACGCGTCCCTTCCACTCCGGCCGTCTGTGCCTTGCCGCAGGACTGTTCCTGCCTCTGGGCATATTCTTCTGGTTCAGGGTGTGGCGCTTCCGCATACGTCTGTGGCGCGACTTCTCGCAGATACAGAAACTCTCGCCCATGATTGCGGAGCGTATCGAACTGCATGTACTATCACAGGAAATATCGGATAAACTATCATAATGAAACAAACAGCAATCAGTCAAATAGAGGCAGCTCTTGATGATTTCAAGGCCGGCAAGTTCGTCATCGTGGTGGATGATGAGGATCGCGAGAACGAGGGCGACTTCATCACCGCAGCCGAGATGATTACGCCGGAGAAGGTCAACTTCATGCTGCAGAACGGGCGCGGCGTGCTCTGCGCTCCCATCACCATATCGCGGGCCCACGAACTGGAGCTCAGCCGTCAGGTGGAGGAGAACACCTCCATGCTGGGCACTCCGTTCACCGTCACGGTGGACCTTCTCAAGGGGTGCACCACGGGCGTCTCCGCCCACGACCGCGCAGCCACCATACGCGCTCTGGCCGACCCCGCGAGCAAGCCCTCCGACTTCGGCCGCCCGGGCCACATCAACCCCCTCTACGCCCAGGACAAGGGCGTCCTGCGCCGCGCCGGCCACACGGAGGCAGCCATCGACCTGGCACGCCTCTCCGGACTGCAGCCTGCCGCAGCCCTCATCGAGATACTCAATCCCGACGGCACCATGGCACGCATGCCGCAGCTTGAGGAGGTGGCCCGTCAGTTCGGCCTCAGGATAATCACCATCCGCGACCTCATCGCCTACCGCCTGCAGCGCGAGAGCCTTGTGGAGCGCGGCAGCGAGGCCGACCTCCCCACCCAGTGGGGCCATTTCCGCATCATACCCTTCCGCCAGATATCCAACGGCCTCGAACACGTGGCCATCATCAAGGGCACATGGGAGGAGGGCGAACCCGTCCTCGTGCGCATGCATTCCTCCTGCGCCACGGGCGACATCTTCGGCAGCCAGCGCTGCGACTGCGGCGCACAGCTCCACCGCTCCATGCAGATGATTGAGGAGGCGGGCAAGGGAGCCGTCATCTATCTCATGCAGGAGGGACGAGGCATCGGCCTCATGAACAAGATTGCGGCATACGTCCTGCAGGAACAGGGCGACGACACCGTGGATGCCAACCTCCACCTGGGCTTCAAGGCCGACGAGAGGGACTACGGCGTGGGCGCACAGATACTGCGCTCGCTGGGACTCTCCAAGATACGCCTCATCACCAACAACCCCGTCAAGCGCGTGGGCCTGGAGGGCTACGGACTGGAAATCGTGGAGAACGTGCCCATCGTCGTGGAGCCCAATCCCTACAACAAACGCTATCTCGAAACAAAACGTGTCCGCATGGGCCATAAACTATAAAAAAAACCAATAAAACCGAAATAACAATGAACAGTCTCTCAGAAAGATTAAACCGCCTGGCTCCCAGTGCCACACTGGCAATGAGCCAGAAGAGCAGCGAACTGAAAGCTCAGGGCGTTGATGTCATCAACATGAGTGTCGGCGAACCCGACTTCAACACACCCGACCACATCAAGCGTGCAGCCATCAAGGCTGTCGAGGACAACTGGACCCGCTACAGCCCCGTGCCGGGCTATCCCGAACTCAAGAAGGCCATCGTGGCCAAGCTCAAGAACGAGAACGGCCTCGACTACGCTCCCTCGCAGATTCTCTGCAGCAACGGCGCCAAGCAGTCGGTCTGCAATGCCATTATGGCTCTTGTGAATGCCGGCGACGAGGTCATCATCCCCGCCCCCTACTGGGTGAGCTATCCCCAGATGGTGCTGCTGGCCGAGGGCACACCCGTCTATGTGGCATGCGGCATCGAGCAGGACTTCAAGATGACTCCCGAGCAGCTTGAGAAGGCCATCACGCCCAAGACGCGCGCCCTCATCCTCTGCTCTCCCTCCAACCCCACCGGCAGCGTCTATTCCTCCGCCGAACTGGAGGCTCTCAAGGATGTGCTCCTGCGCCATCCCCGCGTCATCGTCATTGCCGACGAGATCTACGAGCATATCAACTACGTGGGCGCTCACGCCTCCATGGCCCAGTTCCCCGATATCAAGGAGCGCGTTGTCATCATCAACGGTGTCTCCAAGGCCTATGCCATGACGGGCTGGCGTATCGGTTTCATTGCCGCTCCCGAGTGGATTGTCAAGGGCTGCAACAAGCTTCAGGGCCAGTACACATCGGGTCCCTGTTCCGTGTCGCAGAAGGCCGCCGAGGAGGCCTACTCCGGTCCTCAGGACTGTGTTGAGGAGATGCGTCAGGCTTTCGAGCGCCGCAAGAACCTCATCGTGTCTCTGGCGAAGGAGATTCCCGGTCTTGAGGTGAACGACCCCCAGGGTGCTTTCTATCTCTTCCCCAAGTGCAGCAGCTTCTACGGCAAGAGTGCGGAGGGTCGCACCATCAATAATTCTACCGACCTCGCCATGTATCTCCTCGAGGTGGGTCATGTGGCCACTGTGGGCGGTGATGCTTTCGGCAGCCCCGAGTGCTTCCGCATGAGCTATGCCACCAGCGATGACAACATCCGCGAGGCCATGCGCCGCATCAAGGAGTGCCTCGCCCACTTGCAGTAATACCTTATATAAATAATAAGAAGCAAAAGCCACCTCACGCATGTGAAGTGGCTTTTTGTATTTCGGACAATCGGACAAGTGGACTGGAATATTTTGTGCTGTCACGTAGCACAAAAAATAAAAAACTAAGAACTAAGAGTTAAGAATGAAAGTAACAACTTGTGCCCTTACGGATTGTCGATGATGCGGTCGGGATGAGAGCAGGGCTTCTGGCGGCTGATGCGCTGTAGAACCTGTTCGCGGGTGCAGCCGTCGCGCTCCATAACCCTGCGGATGCGCGTCTCAAGGGGAGCACGCACCTCCCAGAGCTCGTCGACACAGTCCCTCATGCCGGCCTCCTCCAGTATGGCAGACTCCATCACCACCTCATCGGCATTCTGACGCCCGCACCACGCCTCAAAATCGCGACGCACAGCAGGATGCACCACGGCATTCAAAGCCCTGAGATGGTCCTCGTCCGAGAAAAGCCACGCAGCAAGCCGGGGACGGTTCAAGCGGCCGTCGGGCAGATAAGCCTCATCACCGGCAAGGGCGATGACGGCAGCCTTCAGGTCCGCATCCTGCTCCTGCAGACGCCTGGCCTCGCGGTCGCAGTCGTAGACGGGCACTCCCCTCGCCTCCATCTGACGGCAGACAAAGCTCTTGCCGCTGCCGATGCCTCCTGTGATGCCGATACGCTTCATTTGTTGTTGTAGTTGCACATGGCAAACGACATGCCCGAGAGGCAGAACGCCTTGATGGCCTCCACAGCCACCAGAGCGCGCTCGTCGCACAGCTTGCTGTCCTCGGGAGAGAAACGGCTGAGGACAAAGTCCACCTGCGCACCGCGCGGGAAATCGTTGCCGATGCCGAAACGCAGACGGTTGTAGGCCTCAGTGCCCAGAACGGAGGCGATATGCTTGAGTCCGTTGTGACCCGCACTGGAACCGCTCTGCTTCATACGTATCGCACCCACGGGCAGCGAGAGGTCGTCCACCACCACGAGCATATTCTCCAGGGGTATCTTCTCCTCGTTGAGCCAGTAGCGCACGGCATTGCCGGAGAGGTTCATGAAGGTGGAGGGCTTCAGGAGCACCACCTCCGCATTCTTCACACGGCCGCGCCCTACAAAACCGTAGCGCTTGTCGGCAAAAGCAATGTTGGACACCTTAGCGAAGGCGTCCAACACTCTAAATCCTATGTTGTGGCGAGTTCCGTCGTATTCATCGCCGACGTTACCCAGCCCTACAATCAGATACTTCATTATGCTTCAGCAGCGGCAGCAGCGCTCTTGGCGTTACGTGTCATCTTAACCTGACATACCACAACGCTGGGGCTGGTGATCATCTCGAGGCCTTCGAAGTTCAGCTCAGCAACCTTGATGGTCTTGCCAAGTCCGAGAGAGGTGACGTCGATGTTCAGCTTCTCGGGAATTGCTGTGTAGGGAGCCTTCACCTTGAGGCTGCGTACGTTGGCAGCCAGCTTACCACCGGCACGGACACCCTCGGCCAGACCGTTGAGCTTGATGGGCACAGCCATCACGATGGGCTTCTTCTCGGTGACTTCATAGAAGTCGATGTGAAGCAGCTGGTCGCTTACGGGGTGGAACTGCAGCTCTCTCATCACGGCCTTGCACTCCTTGCCGTCGATGTTGAGATTAACACAGAAGATATCGGGGCTGTATACCAGATTGCGCACCTCGTCGGCTGTCACGCTGAAGCTCTGAGCCACGGGATTGCCGTCCTTGTCCTTCTTCTCACCATACAGATTACATGGAATCATGCCCTGCTTGCGGAGCTGTGCGGTAGCCTTCTTACCAGTCTCGGTACGCGTGGTACCCTTTACGTCGATTGTTTTCATTTTTTCTTGTTTTTGTGTTACTTTGTTTATACTATCATCACACTGTTTTGTGAAATTCGCGTGCAAAGGTACGGAAAATAGTTTAAAGTTTAAAGTTTAAAGTTTAAAGTTTTTGCGTTAAAGGGGCATTTTTGTGTCTCATGCACACATTTCGCCTGAGATGAGTTGCAATATATCCTCCTTTTTCACATCCAACCACCTTGTCTGCAGTCCCTCGCGGGCTGCGGCATCGACATTCACGCGGGCATCGTCCACGAATAAGCATTCTCCAGCCTGCGCTCCTATCTCGCACACAACCTGCCGGTATATCTCCGGATCTGGCTTGGCGAGATGCATCTCCTGGGAGAGGAACACGCGGTCGAAGAGTTCGTCCACACTGAAACCTTCCTGCGCGAAGTCGTGAGCAAGAAGGTGCTGCCAATGCAGGTCGTTGGTGTTGGAAAGCATAAAGGTGCGATAGCCCTTCTCGCGGAGCGAACGCACCATGAGAAGACGCTCGCGGGGAATGGTGCGGATGCAGCGGTTCCACGCATCGATGAGCTGGGAGGGCGTGGTGCCCTCGTTGCACTGGGGCAGTATCGTGTCGATGAGCTGCTCTGTGGATATATCGCCCGTCTGGTAGTCGGAAAGCAATTTTCCCATGCTCATACCCTCGCATACGGGAGTGGCGCCCTCGCTGTCGTCCTTGGCAAGAAAAGCGCGGGAATCAAGTCCCACAGAGGCAAAACCCTCCAACATGCCCTGCACGTTGAGGTCGAGCAGTACACCGCCGAGGTCGAATATAATATTGCGTGGAAGCATGCTATGCTTTACGGCTGTCAATATTGTCGCCCTGAGTCTCCTGCATTACTTCATCGAAATCGGTGATACCATTCTCGACAAGAATATTGTACCACTGTACGAGTTTCTTCATATCAGAAGGAAAGACCCGATCACGGTCAAAATTAGGTAACACTTCCCCCACAAACTCCGCCAAATCCTCCTTGGAAGCCTTTTTGGGGTCAACAGACGCTATCTTGCCACCCTCTTTTTCAAAAATATTCTTCAGCACCTGACGCAAAGGCACCTCCTCCGAGTCGGTATACATAGCGATATCTGCCAAAGAAATCACACGGTCGGTGCCGAATGCCGGCATACGTTTCTTTGCTTTATCAAGCGTCTCAACGATAAGACTACGGTTGCCACGGCTCACAAGTCTGTACAGGCCCGGTTTGCCGGAAATGGCGAGAATTGTTTCTAGCATATTTTTACGTTTTTAATTATTTCTATTATCACGTCGCGTGCCTGCTCCATACTCCTGACAGGAACGTATTCCTCGCGGGAATGGAAATTGATTCCGCCGGCGAAGATATTGGGACAAGGCAGACCGCGGAATGAGAGCTGAGCTCCGTCTGTGCCGCCACGTATGGGTTTCACCTCACAATGGCCGCACACAGTCTCGATGGCCTTGCGGGCGAGCTCCGTGATATGCGGTTTGCCCTGCAGCTGGGAGAGCATATTATAATATGTGTCGGAGAGCTGCACGAGCACCGTCCCAGCTCCGTATTCCTCGTTGAAACGCTCCGCCATATCCAAAAGCACCCGTTTGCGCATCTCAAACATCTGGCGGTTGTGGTCGCGTATGATATAAGAGAGGTGAGCCTCCTCCACATTGCCGCTGAGCGAGGTGAGATGATAGAAGCCCTCATAGCCCGCAGTCTTTTCAGGCACCTCGTTCTGGGGCATTGCCTGCGCGAATTCCGAGGCGATAAGCACCGCGTTGCGCATCTTGTCCTTGGCGTAGCCGGGATGCACATTGAAACCCTTTACGGATATCTTTGCTGAGGCAGCATTAAAATTCTCGTACTCCAGTTCACCTGCCTGACCTCCGTCCATCGTATAGGCCCAGTCGCAGCCGAACTTCTCCACATCAAAGAGTTTTGCTCCCTGTCCTATCTCCTCGTCAGGATTGAAGGCGATGCGCACCTTTCCGTGCTTCACCTCCGGATGTTGCAGCAAAAACTCCATTGCACTCACTATCTCTGCAATACCCGCCTTGTCGTCGGCTCCGAGCAGCGTGTTGCCGTCGGTCTTCACAATGCCATCCTCCACATGAGCTCTGACATCGCGTCCCGAGCAGTCGGGCGACGTGTCAAGATGGGCAATGAATCCCAAAACGGGACGCTCCTCGTCACAGTTGGCGGGAAGCGTAGCGTAGAGATAAGAGTGCTCATCCAGTTCCACATCCTGAAGACCGAGAGCCGTGAGCTCATCGCGCAGCATCTCTGCCAGAACACGCTGTCCGGGCGTTGAGGGACACACGGCGGCATTTGCCTCCGAGCTCTGCGTGTCAACAGCGACATATCTCAAAAATCTCTGCAACATGGCGTTTAAGCTGTCTTATTCGGGCTGCTGAGCCTTCAGTTCCTCATAGAATGCAGCACGGGCTGTGTTAATATAAGGGTACAACCACAGACAACCTATGCCGAGAGTGAGTATCGCAAGAAGAATCCATCCTATGAAGGAGAAGTCAAGGCAAAAGAGTTCCCACTTGTGACCGTCCATCATACGCATTGATTTCTCGATGGCCTCATTGCCGGAAATAATCTCCTCATCGTCGTCCTCCAGAATAAACGGCGTCATCGCATAGGAGTATGACTTGATGATGCCGGGAATTATAAGCAGAAGGCTCCAAAGCCATGTGTACAACATGGTGAGCACCATAGTAATTAACACACGGTTGTTGAACTCCTTGAAAATATACATAACATCGAACTTCTCACCTCGCAACTGCTTAAGGAACGACACCGTGAAAGCGAATGTCATAGGTGTAAGCAACAGGGCAGCGATGAATCCGCCGATTATGGGTACCACTGTGCCACAAGCTGCAGAAGCAGTAAACGACACAGCACAATAAACCAATGTAAATACAGCGGCTTCTCCCCACACACCACTCAAGGCCTGACGTGCCTCGGCACGGAAATCTGAAGAGTTTTTCATATCTTTATTTTAAATTTTTATTTCACGGGCGCAAAGGTACGAACTTTTTTTTCATATCTGCGTCCTATTCAATATTTTTTCGTATCTTTGCGACGAAAAATCAATAAAATGACCATGAAATCATATCTGAAAACCCTCATACTCGTGCTAAGTCTGCCGTTGTGGACAGCTGCCGCCGCACAGGAGTCGGAAAACACCGCCCTGCAGGCCTCCGTCGACTCACAGAGAAACATGCAGGACTCAATCATTGAGAGCCTGCGCAGCGAGTTGCAGAAAATGAAACTGCAAAGCATCATACTCCAGGACGAGTTGGAGCGCACGGGACAGATAGTAGCTATGGATTCACTCATGAAGGTGCAGCGTCGCGACCAAGTGGATTCACTCAGGAAAATCACACCGGGTGCACCTCTCGTGGTGGACGAAGACACTCTTTTGCGCCTTTACGCACGCCGAGGCGGAGTGACGCCGGAAAATCGCGTAGAGAACGCAAGCAGGATTATCGACGATCTGGGACATAAACTGGCTTTCCGCCCCGATTCCCTGTATGTATTCGAGGGCGACATCTCTTCCGACATCATGGCTGGCAACGAGGTGATACTCAGCATCACAGACATGGATGCGCTGTGGCAGGACACATCGCGCTCAAAACTGGCAGAAGAATACGCCAAAATCATACAGAAGAAAATTGACGAACTGCAGGAAGAATACGGGCTCCGGAAGAAACTGTGGGGACTGGGGATGATAGCGCTCATCATCCTTGCGCAGTATATGCTGCTGCGACTCACGAATCTCCTGTTCAGACGATGGAGAAGACGCTTCGCACGCAAAATGATAAACATCCTGCATCCCGTCAATCTGAAGGACTACGAACTGCTGAACACACAATGGCAAAGGAAGGTGGTACTGGTGATATACAAGGGAGTTCGCTATTTTGTCATCCTGCTCCAGCTGTCCATATCCATACCGCTGATGTTCTCCATCTTCCCGGAAACAAAGACCCTCACACTCAACGTGCTGGCTTATGTCTGGGAGCCCGTCAAAGGCATCATACTCTCGTTTCTGGGATACCTGCCCAACGTGCTGCAGATTATCATCATCTGGGCATGTTTCTACTATGTCATCAAACTGATAAGATATTTTGCAGGCGAAATAGAAAACGGCAGACTGAAGATAAACGGTTTCTATCCCGACTGGGCACAACCCACATTTTATATTCTGCGTGTGCTGCTCTACTCGCTCATGTTCGTGATGATATGGCCTCTGCTGCCAAACAGCAATTCGGAGATATTCCAGGGCGTTTCGGTCTTCATCGGCATTGTAGTGTCGCTGGGTTCCACCTCCATAATCGGAAATATCATGGCAGGAATGGTGATGACATACATGCGTCCCTTCCGCATCGGCGATTATATCCAAGTGGGCGACACCACCGGTGAAGTGATTGAGAAGACGATGCTCGTCACTCGTATACGAACGCGCAAAAACGAGATTGTGACGATACAGAACTCCAGCCTGCTGGGGTCTCAGACAAGCAATTTCACCGTGGCGGCACGCAACTACGGCATCATCGTACACACGAAAGTCACTATCGGCTACGACGTTCCCTGGCAAAAGATAAAAAAGATAATGGAAAGCGCAGCGCTCGAGACACCCGGCATTCTGCATACTCCGGCACCTTTCATGATGATAACGGCTCTCAACGACTTCTATGTGGAATACGAGATAAATGCCGTGACGAAAAACGACGTGAAACTTCCTGCCACCTACTCCGCCCTGCATCAGAATCTGCTGAAACGCTTTTTCGAGGAAGGTGTGGAAATCATGTCACCGCATATTTACGCCCGCCGCGACGGAATCGACGTACAGATGCCGTCCGAATATCTTAACACAAAAGCACACAACGAAGACAACAATGCGTAGGATTCTCATCATTGCAACTTTTCTACTTACGAGCACAATAACGACATTTGCCGCAGACGAGGATTTCTATATCTTCCTCTGCATCGGACAGTCGAACATGGAAGGAGCTGCACGCCCGGAAGCGCAAGACCTTGTGAGCCCCGGCCCCCGTTTCCTCTTGATGCCAGCAGTAGATGACGTACAGCGAGGACGCAAGACAGGCGAATGGTGCGAGGCCACTCCGCCACTCTGCCGCCCTCATTCAGGACTGAATCCCGCAGACTGGTTCGGACGCACCATGGTGGACTCCCTGCCCGAGAACATACGCATCGGTGTCATCCACGTGGCTATCGGCGGCATCCGGATTGAAGGTTACATGCAGGAAAAAGTGGACAAATATCGCAAAACAGCACCCAAAGGGATACAGGCGGCACTCACCCTCTACGACAACGACCCCTACGAGCGCCTCATCACTCTTGCACGCAAGGCACAGAACGACGGAGTCGTCAAAGGCGTTCTGATGCACCAGGGTGAATCGAACATAGACGACAAGAAATGGGCAAAGAAAGTGAAGAAGGTGTATAAACGCATACTCAAAGACCTGAACCTGAAAGCCAAGGACGTTCCCCTGCTCGCAGGCGAGGCTGTCCGGGCCGACGGAAAAGGTGTGTTCATCGGCATGAACAAACAAATCGACCGGCTGCCCAAGACGATTCCCACGGCATACGTGATTTCTTCCGACGGATGCACAAACGGCCCCGACAACGTACATTTCGATGCTGCCGGCTATCGTGAAATGGGCAGACGCTACGCCCAGACGATGCTCCGCCTGCTTAAGAAGTAGCGCATTCCCTCTGTTTAAAGAAAAGGATTATTTCAATCGTCTACTTCGGTGCGAATCACCTCGTAGGTATTCTTGTCGAAATGTACATCCACACCATTTGACAATTCTACCTCATAACTCAAACGTCCGCGTTCGATTTTATTGATTTTGACGTTGTGGTAATTCTTCTTGACATAAACGGCAATGGCATTCGGCACGACGGAAACCGGCACAGCATCCGTCTTGCAGTCTATTTCCATCCAACCGCCTTTATTGTTGAACTTTATTTCGTCGCCGTTGCTAAGAGTCACCTCATATGATACTCCGTTGAGATTTGATTCTTTCTCCGCCTTCACTATCATCCTGCCTTTGAAATGATTCTTCACCAAAGAGCGTGCAGGTGCGGGCAAGTCCTTAACCTTAATAACTCTGTCACGGGCATAACATGATGCAGACAACATCATCACGAGGAGGACCAATAGCCGGAAACTCATCTTCTTCATAGTCATAAATATTTAGGTTACAACTTATTTTGTCAGTTATCTCGCTGCAAATATATAAATAATATCCATTTTAACACAACAAAATGCAACAATTATGATGCTTTTTTTGATTTTTTTCTTTCTAAAAGTATTGTTTTGCGCACTTGTGCATAAAATCCCGATATTATTTTGTACCTTTGTCCTGAAAAACGTATATAATATAATACTATGAAAAAGCAAGCACTCCTTCTACTCAGTCTATGGATGGGCATCGCACTTGTCTCCGCACAGACAGATGTGACGGGTCAGTATCTGACAAACGCCTCCTTTGAGCAACCTGTCGCCTCAACACTCAGCGTGGACGCAACACGAGGAGCCTATAATGTGGGAACGGCCCTGACCGGATGGACGGTGAGCGGAACCTACGGTGTGTCGGACATCATGACATCTGCTGCAACGGCCACAGACAACAACATGGGAGTTCCCGGCGCTCCCTCCGACGGCGCACAGATGTACTATATCCGCAATGCCTGGGTTAACGGAACGGCATCCGTAAAACAGACAATCACTCTGCCCGCCTCCAAATACCGTCTCACGGTGGACAGCAAGAGTGCTCACGCCGGAACCACCAGCAGCGGCAAACTGGTGGCCGCCGGAGAAAACACCGCCATCACGATGAATCAGGGCAGCATCCCCTCTACGTGGAGCCCTGTAAGCGTGGAATTCACGCTGACGGAAGAGAAGTCCGTGACAATCGGCTTTGAAATCACGTGGGTGAACAGTGCCGGAGCAAGCTTCCTCCTGGACAATGTGCGACTCTATGACATAAGCGGCGAACCCGTGAATCCCGACCCGACAGAGGGCGATGTGGATTCCCCGACAGAGGGAAAGATCGACAACACCTTCGTCGGCGAAGCGGAAATGATGACCGACCTGCTGAAGATGCTGGCACGCTTCACACCCTACATGAAGAACTACTGGTTCCAGTGTGCAAGTCCGAACAGCATCAACGAGAGTTGCGGATTCTTCTACAATACGGAGAACGGAACATCGCCCTCATGTCCCAACGGAGAAAAGGGTGTCAGACCGAATGCAGACCTTTCGATGATAGCTGCCTTCCTGGTGAAATATGCGAAACCTGCCGGCATCGCCCTGCCCGACGGTATTACCTACGACCTGCTTGAAGAATATGCCATCAAGAGTCTCGTATATGCCTATTCCACACACAAGGCCAACAAGCTGAAAGTATGCTCCGGAGGAAACTACTGGGGCTCCACTTCCACCTCGGATGCCGTGTGGGAGTCAAGTCTGTGGGCCATGAGTGTGGCATACTCCGCTTTCTTCCAGTGGGACAAGCTCTCCGACGCTCAGAAGGGATATATCTACGCCATGCTGAAAGCCGAGTGCAACTACGAGCTCTACCGCTCTGTGCCGACAGGCTATGCAGGTGACACCAAAGCGGAAGAAAACGGATGGGAAGCCGACGTATTGGCAGCAACGCTGGGACTCTTCCCCAACGATGCGCTGGCTCCACAATGGTTTGAGAGGATGCGTCTCTTTGCGGCAAACAGCTACTCGCACAGCAACGATGCAACAAACTTCGGAGCCGTAGACCCCACATACAACAACACCACGTGGAGCGATCTCTATAAGGGCAACAACCTCTACAGCGACTGGACGCTGCAGAATCACGACCTCTTCCACACCTCATATCAGAACGTGGTGATGCAGGAACTCGGCGAAGCTGCGCTGGCCCTGAAGATGTTCCAAGGCGAGACAGAGACATGGAAATCCAACGCACTGCAGCACGGCAATCAGGAGGTGATGGACAACGTGCTCAACTGGCTGGCTCTGGCCGACGGTGAGCTGGCTATGCCGAACGGTAACGACTGGAGTCTCTTCCTCTACGACCAGATCACATCCTACAGCACTCAGGCATGCTTCCAGAGAGACCCCGACGCTCTGTTGTTGGAGAATCTTGCGTACAAGCAGATAAAAGCCCGCCAGACAACAACGACAGACGGTTCGTGGCTGCTGCGTCCCGACGTGGCTGCACGCCGTATGGGTGTAGAGGCACACCGTGTGATGATGACATACCTCATGCACAAGATGATGTCCACGGCAGACCTACAACCCACCTCGTGGGATGATTTCCGCAACGCGCACTCCAAGGCAATGATATTCCCCTGCCAGAATGTCGTGAGAGGCTACACTCCCAGCCGCTTCACCTGCTTCTCGTGGAGCACTGGTCTCAAGAGCTACACAGGATACTTTGCTGCTGACAAGGCAGACAAGAACAAGATTGTGGTGCCTTATCGCGCCAACAATTCCGGCAATATCACAGGATGGTACGAAGTAAGCGGAAAGGGTACGAACGCCACTCCAGTGGTATCCGGCATCTACCAGCTCGACGGCAATGCATGGGTTATGAACGGCGAGCTGTCTGTGAACGACGGTGCCTTGAACAACCGTTTTGCACTCTACTCCACTCCGGGCAATGCATTCATCTATCTCGACCACGTGAAGGCCAACACAGCGTGTACCATCACGGCAGAGAAAGGCGGACTGCTTGCTATCTCCACCGATGAACTTACAAAGCTGCAGCGCACTTTGTACTATGCAGACGGCAACGACATCACATGGAAGCAGAGGGACGGCAGCACACAGCTGACATTCACCTCAGATTGGGTGAATATTGACAACGAACTGGGCATCGTAGGTCCCGGCGGAAAGAAGATGGCATTCGCCGACCGCGGTGCCAACAACAGCATCTACACCTCGAAACTCTATCCCATGTATTCGAACAGCAGCCGCACAGTGGCTGCCGGCGAAGTGGTGGATGCCCGCCATCTCATCTACTACAGCGAAATCAACGCCGAAGACACAAAGGCCACTTCCGAACAGGTGGAAGGCCTCAAGGGACTTGTACCTGAAGGATGGAACGGTGTCATTGCTCCCGACCCGTCCGGAGTGTACTATTGCCTTATTTCCAACTTCCGCGGCAACTCATCAGCCACAATCGACGGAATCACGATTAAGAACTTTGCCGCCCCGATATTCAAGACGGAAACAACGATAGAAAACAATAAGGCAAAGATAAATCTCACGCTGCAGCAGAACAACAGTTTCGCCACTCCGATGAAGATTTTCGTGAAGGGTTCTCACGTTAAAGCACAACTGGAAGACCTCAATACCGCATATATCACGGCGACACAAGATGTCACGATAACAATCTACGGCATGCAGGGCAACTACGCAAAGCGTATGATTCCCGCAACACTCGCCGCCGGAGAGACAATAAAGGTGATTCTTACCGACGACGGCATCACCAAGGAGTCTGCCAGCCCCTTCAAACCCGACTACAAAGAGGACACCGATATGACCGGCTACATCGTAAATCCCAAGTTTCAGGGCAATTCGAAAGACGGTTGGACGTTGACCAAAGCCGACTACAATGAAGCCACCAGCTACAACGAGCAGGAGTTCTGGAACAACAGCAGTTTCTCTATGAAACAAACCGTAAAAGGCCTTCCTGCCGGTCGCTACCGCCTCTCATGTCAGGGATACTACCGTGCCGGAGGATATGCTGCAGCAGCAAGTTCCCGCACAGCCGGGACGGAAGCACTCAATGCTTCTCTCTATGCTCAACCGAGCGGAAAGACAAAGGCCTCACAGCCTCTGCAGAGCATCTTCGCAGAAGCCGGCAAGATGGGATTTCTCGGCGTAAACACCACATTCGGCTATGTGCCCAACAATATGGAACAGGCATCCCAGTATTTCTGCACCGCGCTCTATGACAGCAACACCGTGGAATTCGAAGTGGAAGAAAACCAGAACGTAGAAATCGGTATTGAGAAAGCGAGTAAGATAAACGACGACTGGACGATCTTCACCAACTTCCGTCTTATACGCCTTGGCGACGACCCTACGAATGTGGCTCTCACTCTTCCCACAAATCCCAAGAGTGTAAAGAAGGACGGAAAGTTTCTCCGCAAAGGACGTCTCTTCATCGTGAAAAACAACGCAACGTACGACATAAACGGGAGAAAGCTCGAATAAAGCAGGAACGGTAATATGATTGATCGAGCTACTATAGCGAAAATTAACGAGGCGGCACAGATATACGATGTCGTCTCGGAATTTGTAAACCTGAAAAAGTCAGGTGCAGGATGGAAGGGGCTATGCCCTTTTCACGATGACCGCTCCCCGTCATTCACCGTGTCACCGGCAAGAAACACCTGTCGATGCTGGGCGTGCGGAGAAGGAGGCGGGCCTGTCACTTTCCTGATGAAGCACGAACAGATATCCTACCCCGATGCATTGAAATGGCTTGCGAAGCGATATGGCATCCCTGTGGTGGAGAAGGAACTGACTCCGGAGGAAAAAGCGCAGGAAACGGAACGCGACTCTCTGTTTGCCATCAACGAATGGGCCATAAACTGGTTTGAGACACAAATGCACGAAACGGCCGACGGACGAGCCGTCGGACTGGCATATTTCCGCGGACGAGGCTTTCGTGACGATGTCATGAGAGACTACCGCGTGGGCTTCGCACCGAAAAGTCGCGACGCCATGACACGAGCCGCTTTGAGAGAGGGATATCAAGAGGATTTCCTCGTAAAAACCGGACTCACCGTTAAACGTGATGACGGCACACTGTATGACAGATATGCCGGACGAGTTATCTTCCCTATACGCAGCGTTTCTGGCAAAGTGGTAGGTTTTGGCGGCCGCGTTCTCGATGCCGCTACAAAGGGTGTGAATCAAAAGTATGTCAATTCCCCGGAGAGCAGCGTCTACAGCAAGAAAAAAGAACTCTACGGCCTGTTTGAAGCAAAGAAAGCTATTGCAAAAGCCGACCTCGTATATATGGTGGAAGGCTACACGGATGTGATGGCAATGCACCAGATGGGTGTGGAGAATGTAGTAGCATCCAGCGGCACGGCACTCACCCACGAACAGATACGGCTCGTGAAACGCTTTACTACAAATATCGCCGTACTTTTCGACGGCGATGCTGCCGGTATAAAGGCCTCACAACGAGGTATAGACATGCTTCTTGCAGACGGAATGAACGTAAAGTTACTTATGCTTCCGGATGGTCAGGATCCCGATGAATTCGCCAGAAAAAACACTCAAGAGGACTATCAGCAGTACCTTGCCACTCACCAGGTGGACTTCATAGAATATAAGACAAAACTTCTGTTGGAAGAGGCACAGGGAGATCCCATCAAACTCTCCCGCCTGGCAGGAAACATCATACAGAGCATCTCCGTCATACCGGATGACATCACCCGCTCACTGTATCTGCGACAGGCTTCCCAAAAACTTGGTATTCAAGAGAAACTGATGAGCGACGGTGTGGTGCGGCAGATACGCAGGAATCAGGAAGAGGAGCACAAACGCCATGCGATTTCCACAACCGACCAGGAATACGCACCGGAATCCGCTGCGGAATCTGCTGGCACACCGGTTGACGCGAAGAAGAAGATAGAACCCCTGCCCCAGGAGAAAGACATCGCCGCACTGCTCGTGAAATACGGAGGACGGATATGCTGCGAGGCCGAAGATGAAAACGGACAACCCGTAAACCTTACCGTTGCGGAATACATCAGCATCAATCTCGCCCAAGACAACATCGTGCTCGAGCATCCTCTCTACAGGCAGATATTGGAAGAAACCCTGACCGGAATTCTCGAGCAACCGGGATTCAATGCGGAGCCGTATTTCATCAATCATGAGAATCAGCAAATCGCCTCACTCGCTTTCCATCTCTCGCAGGACACAGAACAATTGTCCAAAATCTATGGAGAACAGACGGGAACTCCGTCGGAAAAAGAACTTGAGGACAGCACTACACACGCTCTTGCATCACTGAAACTAGCTATTGTCACGCGACAGCTCACAAGCCTCACCCGTGAGATGAACACACCGGGCATTTCACCCGACAAAAGCCGTCAATTACTACTGCAATTCAAAACTCTGCAAGAAATAAAGAAAATGCTATCAAAAAACTGCGGACAACGCGTTTTGGGGTGATATTTATCAAAAAAAATCTTAATTTATAGAAAAAACCTGGGAGATAGCACCAATATCTCCCTTTTTTGTTGTATCTTTGCGCCCGAGTTATATTTTATACGAACGCAAACTCCAATGGAAAGAACACTCGTTTTGCTTAAACCAAGCACTATACAACGCCAACTCTGCGGCGAAATTATCAGTCGTTTTGAAAAGAAAGGTCTTCGCATCGCCGGCATGAAGATGATGCAGTTGGACGACAAGATTCTGGAGGCACACTATGCTCATCTTGTCGGCAAGCCATTCTTCCCTGCCCTGAAGGCAAGTATGATGAAGACTCCCGTTGTGGCAATGTGCCTAGAAGGCGTTGACGCAATTGCCGTTGTACGTTTCATCACCGGCTACACCAATGGACGTAAGGCAGACCCCGGAACAATCCGTGGCGACTATTGTATGTCCAACCAGCAGAACATCGTGCATGCCTCCGACTCTCCTGAAGCAGCAGAAGCAGAATTGGCACGTTTCTTCAAACCGGAAGAGATTTACAATCTTGGCGACCTCAATTTGGATCGCCTCTATGCTGTAGACGAAAACTAAAATGGGGAATAAAAGGGCTAACAACAAAGGAATGAGAAAATTTTTGCTATCACTTATCTGCAGTGCTGCGAGTCTCGCATGTCTCGCACAAGATCAGTTGGCGGCTGTCGCTCCGGCCGATTGGCACGTAAGACGCATTGATTCCGTTTCCATCGTGCGTATCATGGAGCGGGAAAACCTGCAAAATCCCGCATTTGCACTCTACCAGAGTTGGAACAACAAGTATGTCAGGAATTACGGCGTGGAGATACCTAACGAGTATGTCATTGACCTTCGCGGTTTCAGAATGCCATGCGAAAGCAAGCTCGTAACCTCCTCGTACGGCTACCGTAAAACCTTCCGCAGAAACCACTACGGCACCGACATCAAAGTATATGTCGGCGACACTATCCGTGCAGCTTTCTCCGGAAAAGTACGTATTGTGGCATACGAAGGCAAAGGCTATGGCAACTACGTCATCATCCGCCATCCCAACGGACTGGAGACCACTTACGGTCACATGTCCAAGCACCTCGTGAGCGAAGATCAGATTGTGAGTGCCGGACAGCCCATCGGTCTCGGTGGCAACACGGGACGCTCCTACGGCAGTCATCTGCATTTTGAGACACGTTTCCTTGGGCAGTTCATCAATCCCGAGTTGCTCTTCAATTTCGAGCAGCAGGATGTGCTGGGCGACTGCTATGTCTTCCGCAAAAACGGACGCGGTCAGATTCTGGCCAAAGCTGACGGTATTCTCGGCAGACAGCAGGAGACCTCTCCCGAAGATCTCGCAGTTATTGCCGAGCAGGCACAGAAGCAGGCTGAGAGCCGCGGTTTCCAGAATCAGAGACGTCAGACTATCCGCCAAGGCGGAGTGTATAAGGTCAAGAGCGGAGACAGTCTTTCCAAGATTGCATCCAAGATTGGAACGACTGTAGACAAGCTTTGCAGCGCGAATAAGATTTCCGCAAGGACTCCTCTTCGCGTAGGACAGATTCTTCGATACTGATGACCACGAAGGAACAGTTTGAGAATATTCTCGCTGAATGCCGCAGTCTCTTTGAGAAGAAGTTGCACGACTACGGTCCGGCTTGGCGTATCCTGCGCCCCACCTCACTCACCGACCAGATTTTCATCAAAGCGGGACGCATCCGTTCTATCGAGACAAAGAAAGAGGCATGGGTCAATGAAGGCATCCGTCCTGAGTTTATCGGAATTGTCAACTATGCCATCATAGGACTCATTCAACTCGACCTGGGTCCCGAGATGCCGTCATCAACAGCAAAGGCCACATCCATGACCAACGAAGAGGCTATTGCCGCTTACGACAAGTGGGCGGGAAAGACGCTGGAGCTCATGCTGCGCAAGAATCACGACTACGATGAGGCATGGCGCTCCATGAGAGTGTCTTCCTACACGGACCTCATCCTCATGAAGATATTCAGAACAAAACAAATAGAGTCCCTAGCGGGGGACACTTTGGTGTCGGAAGGTATCGATGCCAACTATATGGACATGATGAACTACGCCGTATTCGGCCTGATAAAACTCACATACGGTGAGGACGCTCCTTGTTAACTTCTGCCGTCTCGTTCTGGCATTCACCTTCATCCTCTCGGGACTGGTCAAAATAATCGACCCGAAAGGTTTCTCCTACAAAATAGAGGAATACGCGGGAGCGTACGGAATTACAGACTTCGACATCACGCCGGCACCGCTTTTCATGGCTGCCGCTGTGGCAATGCTGGAGTTTTCCGTAGGCATATATCTCTTTTTCGGCATTCGCAGACGAGCCACAGCTGGAGTTACCCTCCTGATGATGCTCTTCTTCACAGCACTCACCTTCAACGCATGGCGACTGGACAATGTGCACGACTGCGGCTGCTTCGGAGATATCATCCACCTCACTCCCGTACAGACATTGCTGAAGAATGTCTTTCTGCTGCTCTGCTGCCTGCCTGTAATGCGCTGGCCCCGACTGCAGGTGCGTTTCATCAGTGAGAAAAGTCAGTGGACAATCGGACTTTATTCCTGGATATACGGTGCTGCGCTGTGTGCCTACAACATCTACATGCTGCCCGTGATGGACTTCCGTCCTTATCACATCGGAGCAGATATTCTGGCCGCGATGCAACCCACCGAAGGTGCCGACGTGCGCTACACACACACATTCATAATGGAAAAGGACGGTGTGCGCAAGGAATTCACCCTTGAGGACTATCCCGACTCCACATGGACGTTTATCGACAGGCGCACACATATCGAAGGCAGCGCGAAGGCTTTGCCTCCCATCCACGATTTAACCATCGTCTCACGCGAAACAGGTGTGGACACTACGGAGGCCCTGCTACAGAGCGACGGATGGAAATTCCTCATCGTTGCACCGAATCTCGCACAGGCCGACGACGGTATAATGAACGCTCTTGCCGAGCTCACCGACTACTGCAACCAGCACGACTATCCTCTCTTCTGCCTCACGGCGTCAAGCGAGGACGATATACGTAACTGGCAGGATATCACGGGAGCCGAGTATCCCTATCTGATTTGCGACGAAACGCCGCTGAAGACGATGGTGAGAGCCAATCCGGGACTTGTGGTACTGAAAGGTAGCACCGTAAAGGCAAAATTCTCCACGCTCTCCCTGCCGAAGGAGGCGGACCTTACGGACTATGCCGACCGGCTGCCCCTGTTCAATCCCGTAAAGGAAGACCACATACACATGCTCCTGTCGCTTCTGCTCTGGTTCATTGTCCCTCTGTTCGTCTTCACACTATTGGATAATTTATATCAACTTTTTATACATTTTAAAAGCAAAAAAAACATTATGAGAAAGCACATTGTAGCAGGCAACTGGAAAATGAACAAGAACCTGCAGGAGGGTGTTGCCCTCGCCAAGGAACTCAAGGAGATTCTCGCTGCTGAGAAGCCCAACTGTGAGGTAATCATCGGTACTCCCTTCATTCACCTCGCTACCGTTTCCGAACTCCTCAAGGACAGCGTTATCGCCGTCAGCGCCGAGAACTGCGCCGACAAAGAGAGCGGTGCCTACACAGGTGAAGTGAGCGCAGCAATGGTAAAGAGCACCGGTGCCGAGTATGTCATCCTCGGTCACAGCGAGCGCCGCGAGTACTATCACGAGACTCCCGAGATTCTCAAGGAGAAGGTAGATTTGGCACTGGCCAACGGTCTGAAGGTTATCTTCTGCATCGGCGAGAGCCTGGCAGAGCGCGAGGCCAACAAGCAGGAGGCTGTGTGCAAGGCTGAGCTTCAGGGGAGCGTATTCCACCTCTCTGCAGAGCAGTGGAAGAACATCGTGATTGCCTACGAGCCCATTTGGGCTATCGGTACCGGCAAGACCGCTACTGCTGAGCAGGCTGAGGAGATTCACGCCTTCATCCGCAAGTGCGTGGCTGAGGTTTACGGTGAAGCTGCAGCACAGGAGACATCCATTCTCTATGGCGGTAGCTGCAAGGCCAGCAACGCTCCCGAACTCTTCGGTAAGGAAGACATCGACGGCGGCCTCATCGGCGGCGCATCTCTCAAGGCTCCCGACTTCAAGGGTATCATTGATGCTTGGAAATAAGATTATAATCACACTGCTTCTCTGGGTTGTAGCTCTTACGGCTACAGCTCAGAGAACAGACACCATCGCCCATCACGACTGGCCCGTGTGGATTCTTCCCAACGACAGTTGTGTCGTGGTGCGCGACTCTGCCACCCGGCAGCCCGTCATCCATCAGGTGGACTCCTCACTGATGGTCAAGGTGCGTGTCAACGGCTTCCGTGTGCAGCTCTATTCCGGCGGCAATTCCCGCAAGGATAAGATAAAGGCCATCGAGATGGCACACACAGCCAAGATGTATTTCGAAGAGAGCCCCATCTACACACAGTTCATCTCCCCCCACTGGATTTGTCGCATGGGCGATTTCGTGGATCACGCGGAAGCGCTGCACATGCTCCACAAGGTGAGAGAGACCGGCAGATTTTCGGAGGCTGTTCTCGTCAAGTGCAAGGTGAACTCCTGGCAGATAGCCAGATAAACGCGCCGCATAATGAGCCAGTTCGACAAGACATACGACCCCACTCTCAACAACCAGCCCCTGACACCTCAGCAGCAGGCCATCAGCGAGCATGTGCGTGCCATCCTCGAACTCCTGGGCGAGGACCCCGAGAGAGAGGGACTGCTCAAGACACCACGTCGCGTGGCGCGGGCTATGACGGAACTCACCCGAGGCTACCGCGAAAACGCCATCTGCATACTCAATTCGGCAAAGTTCCAGGAAGACTACCGTCAGATGGTCATTGTCAAGGACATCAATTTCTATTCGCTCTGCGAGCACCACATGCTGCCTTTTTACGGTCAGGTGCATGTGGCATATATTCCCGACGGGGAAGTGACCGGACTCTCCAAGATTGCGCGCCTGGTGGACTGCTTCGCCCATCGCCTTCAGATACAGGAGCGCATGACAAAGCAGATACGCGAAGCCATACAGGAAGCTCTGCATCCTCTCGGCGTGATGGTTGTCATCGAGGCGCAGCACATGTGTATGCAGATGCGAGGTGTCGAGAAGCAGGGCAGCATCACCACAACATCCGATTTTTCAGGTGCATTCAATCAGGCTAAAACCCGCGAAGAGTTTCTAAGTCTCATCCATTCTTAGGAATTTAACATTTTTTCAGCAAAAATCCGAGAACTTGACAAGTTTATCCAACAATTTGACAAGTCATTCTCAAAAAAAATGTTGTACCTTTGCCGCCGATTTAAAACATCCAATTATTTCAATCTATGAAAAAGATTCTATTTCTCTTCGTATCGCTGTTTCTTACGGCAACCACAATGACGACATTCACCTCCTGCGGTGACGACGATGATGCTGTTTCTCCTGTTATCCCGGGACTCCCTGATGACAAGGGCGGTGACGACTCCGGGAGCGATGAAGGAGAACTCATCCACGAGTTCGCTGGCTGGCTCAATGTCTCCTGCGGATATTTCCACGATTCCTACTACGGTGAAGGTGCTGTGATACGCGTCTATAAGAAGGGCGATGCCTACACCTGCCAGTTCCACGACAACACGTGGGGCGACGGAAGTTTCGACATCACTACGGAACGCGGACAGATTAGCGGCACAGGCACGCTTGAGATGCCAGGTCAGCACGGTCGTCCGGCAAAGAGCTACGAGGCCACCATCTCCGGTCCTATGACAAAGATAACCGTCTCCGTACCCTCCGTAATGGGCGGCACCGACATCACATGGAACTACGGTACACGAGTTGGCGGCGCATTCACCGGCACCAACAATGTCAGCGTGGGCGGCACCTATAACTACTCTGCCGAGAATGTTGTGCAGACCGTGACTGTCAACACTGACGGTACTGTCAGCCTCACCGTCTCCGAGTACAGCCTCACGGGCACCGTGATGGGCGACCTCACACTGGGCAGCTACACCATCCAGAACATTCCCTTCAATCAGCAAAAGGGCGGCTTCTACAAGGAGTATGCCGACGAAACCCTCTCGGTTCACTTCAAGGCCGTTAAGGACGGTAGCACGACATTCGACAACGACTACATCTTCAACAACAACACCACTACAACCTCCATCCTCATCAAGCCCACGGAGACGGGAATCAGCATCGTCAACGACTTCTCGATAGGTTCGATGCCCTTCCCCATCACCGCCACAATGGAGGGAACAAAGTAATTGCAAACACATCACACACATAAGAAAACGACTGTCATCCATTTTCTTATACCAAAGATGCGTATCCTTATAATACTCCCTCTGCTGATGCCTCTCATGACATCGTGCGAGGGAGTATTTGACGGACTTTACGACACACCTGTCGCAGCTGCCTCCTCCGCCAGCATTGTGTGCAACACAGTCGAGGGTACGCTCTATATTGATGCGAGCAAGTGGGACGAGTGGCACTATATCGACCTTCCCACGCTCAACAGTCACGTCATGAAGGACGCTTCCTACGACCTCAACCGCGACTGGCGCACTTACTCCATCCCGATGCCCGAAAACGGCACTCCCGGCGAGGACGTCACCGGCCACCAGCGCCCGGGACAGTACATGTACTGGTTCAACGGCACGATAGGTCAGACGGTGAAGGAACATGAGTTCCGCTACTTCACTCCCGCCGCCGAGCAGCCTGCTCCCGCTTCGTGGACATTTGCCGTTCACCGCAGCGAGGTGCGCACCAACGGAGGCAGCGCCTGGAAATCTTCCCTCGACAACATATCCATGGCAAGTCTCGCCACCTGCTACGGTGCCGTCTTCGCGCCCGATGAGTGGAGTGAGACGGATGTCTGGGACGACTCCGGACAGATGCTGCTCCAGCTCATCCCTTCCCAGGGCATACGCATCAACAAAGTGCTGGGCAGCTGGCTTGCCCTCGGTGTGATGCCCAACTACGTGATGGACTCCCACGTCTTCTTCCTGCGACTCTCCGACGGAAGCGTAGCGGCGCTTCAGCTCATCAACCATCTCAGCGACACCAACAAGAGGTGCTGCCTCACCATCAAATACCGCTACCCGCTGCAGTGACACGCCTCCTGAGCCATACACTGCGCATCTTTTCCGTTCTCCTGCTGCTCACTGCTGCGGAGCATGTGCATGCCAACGCCAATCTCACGGAGGCACAGCTCGACTCCATCGAGCGAGCCTGCGAGCGTGTCAGCGAAATGGAGACCGTCGTGGTCACCGGCACACGCACGCCGAAGCTCCTCAAGGAGACTCCCATCCTCACCCGCGTGCTCAGCGCTGACGACATACGCAAGGCCGATGCCACCAACATACAGGACCTGCTGCAGGCGGAAATGCCGGGCGTGGAGTTCACCTATGCAATGAATCAGCAGGTGAACATGAACATCTCGGGCTTTTCCGGTCAGAGTGTGCTCATCCTGGTGGACGGCGAACCGCTTGCCGGCGAGACGCTCGACAATATCGACTTCACACGCATCGCAATGACAGATGTGGAGCGCATCGAGATAGTGAAGGGTGCAGCATCGGCACTCTACGGCAGCAGTGCCATCGGCGGTGTCATCAACATCATCACCAAGCGTCCGAAAGACCCCTGGACCCTGCATCTCGACGGTCGCTACGGCCATCATAACGAGCAGCGCTACAATGTCTATCACGACCTCCGGCAGGGCATCTACTCCCACAGCATCGCCTTCTCGCGCACCTCGTCGGACAACTATTCCCTGAGCGATCGCGACAGTCACGCCGCCACGCGCACCGTATCACAGGTCTATGGCGACCGGACGTGGATGGCAAAATACGGAGCCACAGTCGATGTGAAGCCCTCGCTGAAACTCTCCGCGCGTCTCGGTTATTTCCGCCGCACGGTGGAGCGCACACCCGACACACCCGAGCGCTATCACGACTACACGGGCGGCATACGGGGAGCATGGGACATCACATCCCGCGACCACATGGAGCTCTCCTACTCTTTCGACCAGTACGACAAGTCAAAATACCAGCACCTGGCCTCGCTTGACATACGCGACTACAGCAATGTGAAGAACAGCACGCGCCTGCTCTACAGTCACAATTTCTCCCGCGGCGACGTGCTCACCGTCGGTGCCGATTATCTCTACGACTATCTCATGAGCAACAATCTCGCTGCTCCCGTGCATCAGCAGAATTTCGATGCCTTTGCGCAGTACGACTGGAAGGTGACATCCGAATGGGGCATCGTGAGTGCTGTGCGCTACGACTACTTCTCCGAGGGCAGTCTCTCTCGCGTCACTCCCAAGGTGTCAGCCTGCTGGCGCTCCACACCGCGCTGCACCATGCGTCTGTCCTACGGTATGGGCTTCCGGGCCCCCACCCTCAAGGAGCTCTACAACGACTTCGATATGGCGGGCATCTGGATTGTGGAGGGCAACAAGAATCTGCGCCCCGAGAGCTCGCACAACATCAGTCTCTCCGGCGAATACCTCGCGCACGGTTGGGACTTCATCATCGCAGGTTTCTACAACCGCATCTACAACCACATCACCACTGGCGTACCGTATTACAAACCCGGCGACACGCGCCAGCTCTATCTCACCTACATCAATCTCGGCGACATGAACGTCTACGGTGCGGAGGTCACCGTCACCAAGCGCTGGGACTGCGGACTCGGCATGAAACTGGGCTACACCTACACCCACGAGGATGTCTCCGGACGCAGCGCCACACCCTATATGCCGGCCCGTGCTCATTCCTTCACGATGCGCACCGACTGGGATCGCCAGTTCAACCGCACGTGGGGCCTCAATGTGGCTCTCTCCGGCAAGACCTTCTCTGCCATCGACAATCTGGAGTACACCAATCTCTACGACATCTCGGCCGGCACTCATCCGGTGCACTACCCCGCCTATTCGATGTGGAAAATTCAGGCATCGGTACGCCTGCGCCAATGGTGTCAGATTCGGGCCAATGTGGACAATCTCTTCAACTACCGTCCCGACTACTACTATTACAACGCCCCCCTCACCACGGGCACCAGTTTCCTCGTCGGTCTCTCGCTGGATATTGACAAGATAAAGTGAGGGGTCAGTTCAGATAAGGTGCAAAGGCCCTGTTGTATTCCTCGCTGTCTGACAGGCTTCCGTTGACGACGCACACTATCGTGATGTCTCCCCGGAAACACAGCACCTCGTCGGCAGCCCTGAAGATATCCTGGTGGAACACGTATTTTATCCCCTGCTTGTCTATCCACAGACGCGATATGAATTCGTCGTCGCAGCGCAGCGGAGCCTTGAACTGCAGGTTCATGCGTGCCACCACGGCGTCGATACCTTTCTCGTGCATCTGTGCGAAGCTCAGTCCGCAATGCTTCAGGAAGAGGTGTCTGGTGTGCTCCGTATAGTGCAGGTAGTTGGCGTTGTTGACGATACCTTCTATGTCGCATTCGTAGTCGCGCACCTCCATGCGTGTCTCAAAGATGTATTTCACCATATTTAGGACTGTTTCTTTTTCCGCTGCAAAGGTACGAAAAAATTAAAAGTGAAGAGTTAAAAGTGAAGAGTTTTTCGTTTCTGGACACAAAATTTTCATCTTACTACATCAATATTTTGCGGCGCCGTAGCCCTCGCATGGACTGCCGGAGGCGGGGGTAAAATCGTAGAGATAGAACGCGGTGTTGAACAAACGATACAAACCACGCTTGTCAGGACTCTGACCCTTGTTGCCGCGCTTCTCGGCCTCCTCGCTGTCGTAGAGACAATCCACAAAACGCTCGTCAGTGTCGTCCCTCACCGTGTTGAGATAGCACTCCTTGAACAAAAGCGCCTCCTCCCTGGTGCCCGGATGCTGGAACGAAGCACCGATGACATCGTCGCCATAGCCCATCACAAGACAGCGGTCGAAGGTGTAAGACTCTATATCGTAATCTGTATCGCCCTCCTTGTTGGCAAGGAAGAGAGCCATACCCTTTGTGCCGCCGCCGATGAGAAGATACTGCGCCATGGTGCAATGCGTGAGAGAGGCCTTGCCGCCAAGCAGATAGAGGCCGTGGCCCATAGCATTGGAGATACACACGTTGTTGGCCGTAAAGTCACAGTTCTTGAGGAACAAGCCGCAACTGGTCTCCACGTCGATGCCAGACATGTTGTGCAGCCGAGACGACTCCATCGTCAGATTGGTGTTCTCCGCACGGATACCCCAACGCGAACTGTGAAGGTCCATCCACTCTATCTCATGGTTCTTGCTCCCATCCGCAAGAATGACGCCGTTCCAGCGGTCCGGCATATTGTCGTAGGGCATATACCACAGAAGACGGTCGGTGCGGTCTCCGCGCAAGACGACGGGTTTGCCCTCCTCGCCTTCCACCTTCAGTGTGCCGCGCACGATAAGCGTACCGTTGTCGCGGAAGAAGAGGCGCGTGCCGGCCTTGATGGTGAAGGTGACATCCTCCGACACCGTCAGCGGTCCCTCAACAAGTACCGGTCGCTTGGATTCCAGCGTATTGTCCTCCGTCAAAGTTACATCGATCCAACGGTATACATCCATGCCGATAGCCGTCACTGAGACATACTGCGTGACTCCGCTCTCAAGATGGAAGAGAAGACGGTCCTCGTAGGTGGTTGTCTCGTCCTTGTCGGTGTCGGGCAGCGTGCACTCCAGACGCACGAAGATACTGTCATGGGTGCGCACCTCGAAATCGGTGCCCCTGCCGTTGTCAAGAAACATGCCGTCCACATTGGCGCGGAAGGGCGACTCACTGCCCTTCTCAAACTCCACGGCAACGATGCGCAGACCCTTGTCGCCCCTGTTGCGCACCATGAGAGTACGCGTGGAAGAACCCTCGGCCGTGATGACGGTGTCGAAGGCCACAGTGCCCTCCGAGAAAGAAAGCACGGAAGATGGGTCGGTGGTGAAGTCGTCGTAGGAGTCACAGCCCCCCAGGACAACACACAAAAGGAGAAAGAAGGGAAGAATACGCTTCATTCGGCATCCACATTTGTTTCAAGGTCGAAATCCACAGAGCAGGGCTCTATTCCGTACTGCTCCTCCACCTCTGCCTGATAGAGGTTCCAAGCGATGCGTATACGATGTACGAAGTTCATAAGTAGATGCTCCTCTGTGGTGCCCTTGCGGCGTAAATCATAGCCTCTTCGGGCGAGAATTGAGATATTAATGTTGATTTTATTCATTAGAAGAACGTTGTTTCGATGTTTTTTATTACTTTTGCGGCTGCAAATGTAACAAAATATGTTGAAACTGTTTCTGCTCATCGCCCTTTTTGTTGGATTAAGCATGCTACTTTTGTGCATCCGTATCATTCTGGAGAAGAACGGACGCTTCGGCAGCGAGCACATCGGTCACAGCAAGGCGATGAGAAAGAAAGGAATACACTGCGTACACAAACAATTCGAGATATGAAGCACATTATGTTTATCGCGGCGGCTCTTATGCTGAGCCTCACCGCCTGTCAGAAAAACGCCGAAGAGGCAGAAAACGAAGCCTCCCCCGAGGCCGAGGAAGCCGCAGGACTGAAAATCGCCTACGTGGAGATGGACAGCCTCATCACACAGTATGAGCTCTACAAGGACTACGAGGAGGAGCTCAACCGCAAGGGTACCAACATCCAGAACACCCTGGCACAGAAGCAGCGCGCACTGGAGCAGCACGCAGCAGCCCTGCAGAAGAAATACGAGAGCAACGGATTCACCACACGCGACGAACTGGAGCGCGCACAGAACAGCATACAGCTGGAGCAGCAGCAGCTGCAGGAACTGGCCAACCGTCTGCAGAGCGACTTTGCACAGGAGCAGACACGCGTGAACCAGGAGGCCCGCGACAGCATACAGGCTTTCTTGCGCGCGTACAATAAAACAAAAAAGTATGACTACGTGCTGGTGAAGGCCGGCGACAACATGCTGGTGGCCAATCCCAAGATGGACATCACACGCGACGTCATCAAGGGACTGAACAAGCGCTACAAGAAAGCCCACAAGACGGCAGAAGAGTAAAGGTTAGAGGTTAGAGTTTAGAGAATAATAATCCCGAGTCTCGCTGAGACCCGGGATTATTATTTATTTCTTGCCGCGGATGACCTTCACACTGACGATGCGCCGCTGGTCCATCTCCATCACCTCGAAGGTAAACTGCTTGTAAGTGAGGCGCTCGTGAAGCTCGGGGAAATCGCCCTTGAGTTCGAGGATGAGACCTGCCAGTGTGTCGGCTTCGCCCTCCACCTCCTCGAAGAAGTCTTCGTCTATCTGCATCACCTTATAGAAGTCTATCAGCTGCGTGCGGCCCTCAAACACCCACGTGTTTTTATTCAGGCGGTGGTAATCCTCTTCCTCGTCGTCGGTCTCGTCGTGTATTTCGCCCACTATCTCCTCAATGATGTCCTCCATGGTGACCAGTCCGCTCGTGCCACCGAACTCGTCCACCACGATGGCCATATGCACCTTGTTCTCCTGAAAGTCGCGCAAGAGGTCGTCTATCATCTTCGTCTCAGGCACGAAGAATGCCGAACGGATGAGCGACTGCCAGCGGAAATTGGCCGGCTTGGTGAGATGCGGCAGGAGGTCCTTGATGTAGAGCACACCCTTGATATGGTCCTCCGTGCCCTGATAGACGGGTATGCGGGAATAGTTGTTCTCCACGATGCACTCCAGCACCTTGGGGAACGGTGTCTTGAACTCGATGTCCACCATGTCTACACGCGGCGTCATTACCTCCTTACACATCTCGCCGCCAAAGCGTATAATACTCTTGAGCATCTTGGACTCTGCGGCGATGTCTTGCGTGTCGGTGAGCTGCATTGCCTTCTCAAGGTCGTCCACGGTGAGGGCCTCCACGCTGTGGCGGCTCAGACGGTCAGTGAACACCTTGCTGCGCACCAGCAGGCTGCTGAGGGGATAGAACAGCTTCTCTAGCACGGAAAGTATCCCGCTGCCGCCGCGCACGAAGGCAAGGGCGTGCTGGGCGCACCACACCTTCGGCATTATCTCGCCGAATAGCAGGAGCAGGAACGTGAGGAGCACCGTGAGTATGGCGAACTCCAGCCACACTGCCTCTCCGAAATCCACCATACGGCTGGCGGCATAGCCGAGGAACATGACGATGGCCACGTTGACCAGATTGTTGGTGATGAGAATCGTGGCAAGCAGGCGCTCGGAATGCTCCAGCCACTGCCGGATACGCGAATCGCTCGGATGGCGCTCCTCCTCCACCTCCTCGATATCATCCGGGGAGAGGGAGAAAAACGCTATTTCACTTCCACTGACGAAAGCTGATACAAAAAGCAGGAGAAACGCGCCCGCGACGGCCGTGATACAATAGGCGTCAGGGGTATGAAATTGAATCGTTGAAAGGGACTCTATCAGTCCCGCGAGAGGGTCATCCATTTTTTAGAGGGTTTGGTAAAATCAGGCGGTAGCAGGTTCCGGTGACTGTGACTGAGGCTTGGGAGTCAGCATCTCCATCGCGTCGGCCCATATCTCCGTGACATAGCGCGTGCGCCCTTGATTGTCCTCATAGGACCGGGTGTGGATCTTGCCTTCTATATAGAGCTTGTCGCCCTTCTTGACATACTTGTCCACCACCTCTGCGAGCTGACGCCAGAGAACCACATTGTGCCACTCCGTGCGCTCGGGCACCTCAGTGCCGTTGGGCAAGGTGTAGCCTCTCTCGCTGGTGGCCAGACGCAACTGCGCCACACACACACCGCGGTCCACATAACGGACATCCGGATCGACTCCAACGTTGCCTATGAGCATCACTTTGTTCATTGCATTCACATGTTTACGATGCAAAAGTATAAAAAAAATGGGTTTTAAACATCAAAAAAAGTATAGTTTTTTAGATATCTCTGTTTTTTTCGTATCTTTGCGTCTGAAACAGTGACATAACATATTAATAATATAACGTAAAAAACTAACCAACATGGACAACGAACTCATCAAACAATGTGAGGCTAAAGCCCAGGAGTGGCTCTCCTCCCCCATCATCGATGCAGACACCAAGGCCGAAATCAAGACCATGTACGACGACAAGACCGCACTGGTGGATGCCTTCTATCAGAATCTGGAATTCGGCACGGGCGGACTGCGCGGTATCATGGGTGCCGGCACCAACCGTATGAACAAATACATCGTAGGCATGGCCACACAGGGTTTTGCCAACTACATCAACAAGGCATTCCCGCAGGGCGGCTGCTCCGTGGTGGTGGGTCACGACTGCCGCAACAACGGACGCATGTACGCTGAATCCGTTGCCGCCATCTTCTCGGCCAACGGTATCAAAGCATATCTCTTCGAGAGCCTGAGACCGACGCCCGAAATCAGTTTCGCCATCCGTCAGTTGGGCGCTGTGGCCGGCGTTAACGTGACGGCATCGCACAATCCGAAGGAATACAACGGATACAAGGCCTACTGGGCTGACGGCGCACAGGTGCTCGCTCCGCACGACACGGGTATCATCGCCGAGGTGAACAAGGTAAAACTGGAGGATGTCAAGTTCACAGCCAACTGGGACCTCATCCAGATTATCGGCGGCGAGATGGACTACGACTATATGATGGCCGTGAAGGAGGCAATGGTGGATCAGGACGTCATCCTGCGCCAGAAGGACCTCAACATCGTCTACAGCGCCATGCACGGCACAGGCCGCCACATCGTGCCCATGTGTCTGCGTTCCTGGGGATTCCAGAACATCAACGTGGTGCCCGAGCAGATGGTCGTTGACGGCAACTTCCCCACCGTGGTTTCCCCCAACCCCGAGAATGCCGAAGCCATGACGCTGGGTATGAAGCTGGGCACTAAGCTCAATGCCGACCTCGTGGTGGCTACAGACCCCGATGCCGACCGTCTCGCCATAGTATGCCGCAATCCGGAAGGCGAATGGCAGATTATCAACGGCAACCAGACGGCCATGATGTTCATCTACTACATCATCAAGAACAAGCAGGCTCTCGGCACGCTGGGCAAGACCGACTTCCTCGTGAAGACCATCGTGACCACCGAGGTGATTGCCGAGATGGCAAAGAAGAACGGCGTGGAACTACGCGACTGCTACACCGGTTTCAAATGGATTGCACGTGAGATAGCTCTCTCGGAAGGCAAGCAGAAATATATCGGCGGCGGCGAGGAGTCGTTCGGCTTCCTGCCCTACGACAAGGTGCGCGACAAGGATGCTCCTGCCTCTATCTGTCTCATCTGTGAGATTGCAGCGTGGGCAAAGGACCAGGGCAAGACCCTCTACGACCTGCTGATGGAGATATACAAGGAATACGGATTCTCATACGAGAGCACCATCAACGTGACGAAGCCCGGAAAGAGTGGTGCCGACGAGATAAAGCAGATGATGGCGGACTTCCGCGGCGAGAAGGCTCCGAAGGAAATCGCCGGTTCGAAGATTGTTCTTACGAAGGACTATCAGGCACTCACGGCAACAGACGCTCAGGGCAATGTCACAAAACTGGATATGCCCACGACGAGCAACGTGCTGCAGTGGTTCTGCGAGGACGGCACCAAGATTTCTGTACGCCCCAGCGGCACGGAACCGAAGATTAAGTTCTATTGTGAAATCAAGGGACAAATCGGTTGCGCGAAGTGCTATCCCGGCGAGGTGGAGAAGGCCAAAGAACACGTGGAAGCCATCAAGAAATCACTTTCTCTCTGACAAAAAGGTCAAATAAAGGAAAAAAAAACATCTCCATCCGGCTTTATTGCAAGAAAAGATGTACCTTTGCACCCGCTGTCACGGGATGGCAGCATATTTCAAACCTATAAAACCACAAAAAAGTAATGGCAACAAAAATCAGATTGCAGCGCGGCGGCCGTAAAGGCTATGCCTTCTACAGCATCGTCATCGCTGATGTAAGAGCACCACGTGATGGTAAGTTTACAGAGAAGATTGGTACCTATAATCCTAACACCAATCCTGCCACTGTAGATTTGAAATTCGACCGCGCACTCTATTGGGTAGAGGCTGGTGCACAGCCCACCGACACAGTGCGTAACATCCTCTCTGGCGAGGGCGTTTACCTGATGAAGCACCTGCGTGGCGGTGTGAAGAAGGGCGCTTTCGACGAGGCTGCTGCACAGCAGAAGTTTGATGCATGGAAGGCTGATCGTCAGAAAGGTCTTCAGGCTGTAGCAAACAAGATGGCTGAAGAGGCCAAGAAGGCTGCCGCAGAGCGTCTCAACGCAGAGAAGAAGGCAGACGAAGCCAAGAAGGCTCAGATTGCAGAGAAGATGGCTGCCCTTGAGGCTGCCGCCAAGGAAGCCGCTGCGGAGGCAGAAGCTGCTGCCGCAGCCGAAGAGGCTCCCGCTGAAGAAGCTCCCGCTGCAGAATAAGAGCATTCATGAAACTGTTGCTGCTATCTAATCCAACGTTCTTCGTTGAAGAAGACAAAATCCTCGCAACACTTTTTGAGGACGGGTTAGATATGCTGCACCTGCGCAAACCAGGGTCAGAACCGGTCTATTGTGAACGGTTGCTGACCCTGTTGCCTTCCCGCTATCACAACCGCATCGTAGCCAACGACCACTTCTACCTGAAGGAGGAATTCGGACTTGCAGGAATACATATCAGCCATCACAACCCCAACCTGCCGGCAGGCTACAAGGGGCAGAAGTCGTGTACATGCTACAGTCTCGACGATTTGGCTGAATGCAAGCGGAATTTTGACTACGTCATACTGAAGAATGTATTCGACAGTATTTCCGAACCGACATACAAGTCCAGATATACTATTGAGCAGCTGAAGGAAGCATCACGTCGCGGCCTCATCGACCGTCACGTGATGGCACAGGGAGGCATCTCCCTGGAACTTATTCCGAAGGTGCGCGACCTGGGATTCGGAGGAGCCGTAATCAGAGGCGAGCTATGGAAGCGCTTCAACATACATTCCGGTATGGACTTCAAGGATTTAATATTACATTTCCATCGTTTGCGCAAAGCGAGCGAGTAAGTACACTAACCTTATGACCAACGAAAATTTTTTGGTATTCTCGGGTACCGCAACCCGTTATCTTGCTGAAAAAATATGCCAAAGTCTGGGATGTCCTCTGGGCAACCTCATAATCACAAAGTTCTCCGACGGAGAATTTGCCGTAAGCTATGAAGAGAGCATTCGCGGTAAGGATGTCTTTCTCGTACAAAGCACATTCCCCAACAGCGACAACCTCATGGAGCTGCTGCTCATGATGGACGCCGCAAAGAGAGCCTCAGCAAGAACCATCAACGCCGTGGTGCCTTACTTCGGATGGGCACGACAGGACCGCAAGGACAAACCCCGCGTGTCGATTGGCGCAAAACTCGTTGCCGACTGCATGACAGTAGCCGGTATAGACCGTCTCATCACAATGGACCTGCACGCAGATCAGGAACAGGGCTTTTTCAACTGTCCCGTAGATCATCTGTATGCTTCCAGCGTAATGATGCCGTATATCAAGAGCCTCAAACTCAAGAACCTGGTAATGGCAGCTCCTGACGTAGGCGGTTCGAAACGCGCCAGCAACTATGCAAAATATCTGGATTGTCCCCTTGTGCTCTGCAACAAGACACGCAAGAAAGCAAACGAGGTATCCGACATGCAGATTATCGGTGATGTGACCGGTGCCGATGTTGTGCTCGTGGACGACATGGTGGATACAGCCGGCACTATCACAAAGGCCGCCGACCTGATGATGCAGAACGGAGCCAACAGCGTAAGAGCTATCGCATCACACTGCGTGATGTCGGGTCCCGCTTCAGAGCGCGTACAGAATAGTGCGCTTGAGGAGATTGTCTTCACCGACTCCATCCCCTACACCCAGCGCTGTGCCAAGGTCAAGCAGATTTCCATCGCCGACCTCCTCGCCGAGACCATCCGCCGCGTGGTGGAGAACAAGAGCATCTCTTCTCAATACCTTATATAATCCGTCTTTTTGAAGGAGCCACACCTCGTCGGAGAGCCTTAAGGCATGCTCCACATCGTGTGTGGAAACAAGAATCGTACGCGACATCTCATGTGCCAAACGTGAGAGCAGAGTGAGTGTGTTCACCTTACTGGGATAATCCAGAAAAGCCGTCGGTTCGTCCAGCAGGATATTGGGAGTCTCCTGAGCCATAGCCTTCGCTATCATCACTTTCTGGCGCTCGCCGTCGGAAAGAGTGTGCACGCGTCTTGACGAAAGGTCTCTCACGCCGACAGCATCGATACTATTCTCCACGATATCTGCGTCCTCTTGTGTGAGTCGTCCCCAAAAACCGGTGTACGGACTTCTGCCCAGAGCAACCACCTCTCTCGACGTCATCGAGGCAGACGGGATATCTCTTGTTGTGACGATGGATATCTTCTGCGCCAGTTCCCTTTTATCGTACCCATTGATACTGCGTCCATCAATAACGACGTCTCCCTCCAATACAGGTTGCAAACCGGCTATAGAACGCAGCAAGGTGGACTTCCCTACTCCGTTGCGCCCCACAAGACAGATGAGACGGCCCTCCTGCATCTGAGCAGAAAGGGGGCACGTGACATTCACGGCACCGTGATGTGTGCGATATCCTATTACAAGTTTTTCCAGCCGGATACTCATAGAGCTTAGCAGAAGACGATATCCTGTACCACTTGAGCACCCGCCTCGTGGTTGATGGCATGAATGTAGGCGCTTCTATTCATCAGGAGATTGTGACGCAACGGTGCACTCTTTATCTGCACGTGCAGTTTCTCCCCCTGAAAACTTACTTCACCGATGTATCTGGCGTATTGTTCCCCAATAACACGAACCACCGCCTCCTCCGCCCTGAAACGGGCCAAAGGAGTTACCAACCCTTCTGAACGCAAAAAGTTGTCCAGAAGGGCTGTTATTCTCTGAGGTCTGCGATACAGCAATACTTACTGATGTTGGTCTCTGAGCAAATCGTTGACAGTCTTCACGGGATTGAATGTCCCGAGTGGCACCTCCACCATGATTGTGGACCAGTCGCTCATGGCTCCGTTCCACAGACCGGGCAGCTCGAGAGCCTTGAGTTCACGTCCCGACTTACTCTTGAATGAGATGAAACCTGTGGCGGGATCAACATATTTGGGCAAATCAAACTTATTACCCTTATAGTCTTTGATGGCGCACACGAGATCTACGGGATTGAAGTGAGTGCCCTCCGTGAACATCTTCTGATACTCTGCATTATTCTGGTCAATCTGACTTGATTCCAGAATCTGCATCGACACACTGCCGTCGGGATTATAAGCCAGGAACGGACCGCCGCCAGGCTCACCCACATTCTTCACAACACCCGTTGCACGCATCGGACGGTTGAGCTTGGAACGGAGGTAATTCACCAGTTCCGTATCCTCCATATCCTTCACTCCCTCCTTGTCGCAACAAAGAGTGTGACGCACGAAACGAATCATTTCTTCAAGGTCCGAATGGGCGTATTCTCCACTGTCAAGTTTACGCAGATATGTAAAGGCTTTCTCCTGCGCATCAACAAGCACACCGGCCAGAACCTGCTTCCAGAGAACTGTCTCTTCCTTCAAACGGTCGGGAACCACATTGTCAATGTTCTTGATAAACACTATCTCGGAATCCAAATCGGAAAGATTCTCTATCAAAGCTCCGTGACCGCCTGGACGGAACAGCAGTTTACCGTCTACACGGAAAGGCTCGTTGTCCATCGTTGCCGCGAGAGTATCTGTAGAGGGCTTCTGCTCGGAGAAAGACACATTGTAGTGCACACCGTATTCCTTCTCATAGTCTGCCAGCACGTCCTTCACCAACTGCTGGAATAAAGCCTTGTGCTCCGATGACACAGTAAAATGAACGTTTGCCTCGCCCTTACTGCTCGCATACATTGCAGCCTCCACCAGATGCTCCTCGAGAGGAGTGCGCGCCTGTGTCTCATAGGTGTGGAACTGAAGAAGACCCTTCGGCAGCTGGCCGTAGTTGAGACCGTCGGCATCCAGCATTGCCACCACGACGTCCTTGTAACGGCCTTCCGACACAAGAGCGTCTGCACCCTTGCCGTACATCACCACGCAGGCATCGTCCAATGCAGGGAAGAAAGCGAAGTCATGCAGACGCGCAAAGAACTTCTTCTCGAAATCTGTTGTCGGAACATCGTAATCTGCATCCGCAAACTCGAACATAGCCTTGAACATACGGCTTGCAGCACCGGAAGCCGGCACGAACTTCGTAATCTTGTGGCCTTCCTTCTTATACTGCTCCCAAAGATGCACATAGCGTTTTTGGTCCTCTATAGACGGACGCACTATACCGTTTTCCACACTTGCTGCGGCCTTTAGACGAAGAAACGGGAAACCTTCACGGAACTGTTTGAGCTGACTTTCAATTTGCGATTCACTTATACCCTTTTGCTGAAGCAAGAGTTTGTCTTCCTGTGTTAACATAATTGTATTAGTTTATAATGTAATTTCAGCGCAAAAATAGTAAAAAGAAATGAAACTGCAAAAATAAATATATACAATGAATATCGATTTGTCATTAATTTTATATCTTTGCACCCCGAAATGGAGAATAAGATAGGCTTTGACCAGATAAAACTCATGCTTGCTGACAATTGTCAGTCGAAATTGGGACGTGAACACATCGATGCACTAACGTGGATGGATGATGTGGACACAATTCGGCAGAGACAAGAGGAAACGCAAGAGATGCAGACACTGATTTCCTCTCTGACAGAAACGCCGGAAATGGCGTTCTATGATTTGAGGGAAGTGGTGCAACGCATACGTATCGAAGGCACATACATACAGGAAGAAGACCTGCACCACCTGTACCTCACACTCGTCACCATGCACGGGTGGCTCCGACTCATACGCCATGAGGAAAGCAGCGAACCCTCCGGTACGGAAACTCCGGAATCAACATTCCCTGCATTGGAGCGGATGGCCAACGGCGTGTTCACATTCCATGCCGTAGAACAATGCGCCGCCAAAATACTGGATAAGCACGGACATATAAAAGACGAGGCCTCCCCTGCTCTCTCACGTGTAAGAAACGAATTGAGAAAAGCAGAAGGAAGTGTATCACGTACACTCCAGAGCATACTGCGGAACATAAAGGAAGACGGACTCGTGGAGGCTGACACAAATCCTACACTCAGAGACGGACGCCTGGTGATTCCTGTCTCCCCCTCTGTGAAGAAACGCCTAGGCGGCATCGTACACGACGAATCCGCCACGGGAAAGACCGTCTTCGTGGAACCGCAGGAAGTGGTAGAGGCAAACAACAGAATCAGGGAACTCGAAGCAGAAGAGAAGAGAGAGGTTATACGTATCCTGCAACACTTCACCACACTCATCCGTCCGAATGTCAAGGAACTGCTGAAAGCATTCAACTTTATGGGACAACTGGAGTTTGTCATGGCACGTGTTTTCTTTGCAAAGGAAATGGGCTGCATCTGTCCCATCCCCTCATCTCGTCCTATTATCGACTGGACTCTTGCCAGGCATCCCCTTTTGGAGCGCTCGCTGAAAAAGCAGGGAAGACAGATTGTTCCTCTTGATATCCTTCTCGACAAAGACGGCAAAATACTTATCATTTCCGGACCGAACGCCGGCGGCAAGAGTGTCTGTCTCAAGACGGTAGGCCTGATACAATATATGCTGCAATGCGGTTTGCCCGTTCCTTTGGGAGAAAACTCAAAATGCGGCATCTTCTCTGAAATGCTCATCGATATAGGCGACGACCAAAGTATCGAGAACGACCTCTCCACCTACTCCTCTCACCTTGTGACAATGAAACGCATGATGAAGGCAGCCAATGCCACCATCCTGCTTCTTGTTGACGAGATGGGAAGCGGCACGGAGCCAACTATCGGAGGAGCTATGGCAGAAGCCATTTTGGAACGTTTCCACGAACAGGGAGCGTGGGCAGTCATCACGACACATTACCAGAACCTCAAACATTTTGCCGACAGTCACAAAGGCGTACGCAACGGCGCTATGCTTTACGACAGACAGAAGATGGAAGCACTCTTCCAACTGCAAATCGGGAACCCCGGCAGTTCCTTCGCCATTGAAATCGCCCGCAAGATAGGCATCCCCAACGACGTGATACAGCGCGCCACCTCTATTGTCGGACAGGACTATGTCTCCGCCGACAAATATCTATTGGATATCGTACGCGATAAACGCTATTGGGAGGACAAACGCCAGAATATCCATGAGAAGGAAAAACGCATGGAAGCCACAATCCAGCGCTACGAGGAGAAAATCGAAGGACTGCGCCAGGAGAAGAAAGACATTCTGCATTCTGCCAGAGAAGAGGCCAAGGAGATTGTCTCCAGTGCCAACGCCGCTGTGGAACGCACCATCAAGGAGATACGCGAAGCACAGGCCGACAAACAACGCACAAAAGAAGCCAGGGAAACCCTCGCCGGCGTGATGGAGTCGCTGGCAGCGCCCGCAAAAGTCGTATCCGAACATATTAAGCGTCAACAGCCCCAACCCCACGCCACCGAGCATCTTGTAATCGCTGTGGGCAAGTACGCAAGGATTAAGGGGGCAACCACCGTAGGACGTATCGACCGTATTGACGGCAAGAAAGTGACACTCACCTTCGGGCACATTCACACAGTGACGACATTGGACCGCATCGAAGCAGCAAAAGCGCCAAAACCGTCTCCCACGCAATCACCGGCAACGGTGACCACCCATCTTGTGCACCAGCATAATATCGAATTCTCCCCGGATCTGGACATACGCGGACAGCGTGCAGACGAAGCACTCAACACACTGATGCACTACATGGACGACGCTCTTATGACGGGAGCATCACGAGTACGCATTCTGCACGGTACCGGTACCGGCGCACTCAGAGAACTCTGCCGCCACTACATGCAAACCGTTCCGCGCGTCATCTCCGTACGAGACGAAGACGTACGCTTTGGCGGTGCTGGAATAACGGTTGTGGAGATGAAGTGACTAACGGCCCTTGTACATATCCTCGTAGTACTTCTCGTACTCTCCCGAGGTGATATTGTCCATCCAGGCTTCGTTCTCCAGATACCACTTCACAGTTTTCTCGATACCTTCCTCAAACTGCAGGGATGGTTCCCATCCGAGCTCCTTCTGCAGTTTTGTAGAATCTATCGCATAGCGGGCATCGTGACCCAGACGGTCTGTCACATAGGTGATAAGGTCGAGGTCTTCGCCTTCCTTACGACCCAACAGACGGTCCACCGTCTTGATGACGGTCTTAATGATGTCGATATTCTTCCACTCGTTGAAGCCTCCGATGTTATACGTCTCAGCTATCTTTCCGTTGTGGAATATCGTATCAATAGCTCTTGCATGATCCACCACATACAGCCAGTCACGCACGTTCTCTCCCTTGCCGTAAACGGGAAGGGGCTTGCGATAACGTATATTGTTGATGAACAGAGGTATCAGCTTCTCAGGGAACTGGTAAGGACCGTAGTTGTTGGAACAGTTGGTCACAATCGTCGGCATCCCGTATGTGTCGTGGAAGGCACGCACGAAATGGTCGGAGGAAGCCTTTGAGGCACTGTAGGGAGAATGGGGATTGTACTTCGTCGTCTCGTAGAAGAAATCCTTGCCGTATGCCAGATGGTGCTCCGAAGACGATGCCGTCGTGGTGAAAGGAGGCTCGATACCCTCCGGATTTGTCATTTCCAATGCTCCATACACCTCATCGGTGGAGATATGATAGAAACGCTTGCCCTCGTATTTCTCAGGCAGCGATTCCCAATAAAGTTTGGCAGCCTGCAGCAGAGACAGTGTACCCATCACATTGGTACGGGCAAAAGTGAACGGATCCTTGATGGAACGGTCCACATGGCTCTCAGCAGCCAGATGTATGATACCGTCTATCTTCTCGTCCTGCATCAACTGATAGAACGCATCAAAATCGCAGATGTCCATCTTCACGAACTTGTAATTCGGCTTATCCTCAATATCCTTGAGGTTTGCCAGATTACCGGCATACGTGAGTTTATCCAAATTGATGATTTTGTATTCCGGATACTTATTCACAAACAGACGTACTACGTGGCTTCCGATAAAGCCTGCTCCACCAGTGATAACTATATTCTTCATATTAAAGTTTTTATTTATTCAAAACTGTGCAATTATTTGATTATCAATTTTGCATCCCCACAATATTCTCAATACATTTCTTTAGACTCTCTGTCCAGTACGGAATCTTTATCCCGAACGTCTCACGTATCTTTCTCTTGTCCAGCACGCTGTACGACGGACGCTGCACGGGAGACGGGTATTCGGATGAATAGCAGGGCTGTATGTCGCACTCCGTGTTTCCGCAATACTCCGCTATCATCTTGGTGAAGTCATACCAACTGCAAACTCCTTCATTGGAATAGTGATAAACGCCCTCCACGGGTTTCTGGAGTATTGCCACTATGGCCTTCGCCAAATCAAGTGCATAAGTCGGAGTGCCGCACTGGTCGAACACCACTTTAAGAGCCGGTTTTGTACCAGTGAGCGTCATCATTGTCTTACAGAAATTCTTGCCGAATTCCGAATAGAGCCACGCCGTGCGTATGATGACATAACGGCAACCGGAGTTCTGTATATACTGCTCGCCATGAAGTTTCGTCGTGCCGTAGACTCCAGTAGGAGTACCCTTCTGGTCTTCGCGGCAGGGTGTGTTATAGGGTTCCTTGCCGAAGACATAGTCGGTGGAAATCTGAATAAGAAGCCCTCCCACTTCCTTCATGGCCTCAGCCAGATTGCGGGGAGCGTCGGCATTCAGTTTTTCAGCCAGGGCTGCGAGCTTTTCGTCCGTCTCGCAGGCATCGACATTGGTCCACGCCGCACAGTTCACAATGGCTTCGACAGCGTTTTCTCTCACTATTTTCCTAACGGCCTCCAAATCTGTGATGTCAAGATATGTTGTCTCCAGCCCCTCTGCCTCATTCACATCAGTGAATATATATATGTCGGATGTCCGGCCCGAGACGATTCTCATCTCACGGCCCAACTGTCCGTTTGCTCCCGTTACAAGTATGTTCATCTGTCTTTCTTACTGTCGTTTATTCCAAATTACCCTTGCCGTAGCGCTTCACCTCGTCAATCACCTTGAGCAAATACTGCCCATACTGATTCTTAAGCATCGGCTGAGCCAGTTCTCTCATTCGCTCCTCGCTGATCCATCCCTTGCGGTAGGCGATTCCCTCCAGACAAGCCACCTTGAGCCCCTGACGTTTCTCCAGCACTTCTATATACGTAGATGCCTCAGAGAGAGAGTCGTGCGTACCTGTATCAAGCCATGCAAAACCGCGTCCAAGAGTCTGCACTTTAAGTTCGCCGTCCTCAAGGAATTTCTGATTCACCGTCGTGATTTCATACTCTCCACGGGCCGAGGGCTTTATATTCTTTGCCACCTCTACAACCTTGTTGGGATAGAAATAGAGCCCCACCACAGCGTAGTTGGATTTTGGATTCGCAGGCTTCTCTTCTATTGAGAGACAGTTACCGTTTCTGTCGAATTCCGCCACACCGTACCGTTCCGGGTCATTCACCCAGTAGCCGAACACTGTAGCCTTCTTTTCTTCTTCCGCCGTACGCACAGCCTCACGCAGCATTGCACTGAAACCATTGCCCTGGAAAATATTGTCGCCCAGCACGAGACATGCGCTGTCGTCTCCGATGAAGTCCGCACCGATAGTAAAAGCCTGCGCCAGTCCGTCGGGAGATGGCTGCTCTGCATATTCGAAATGCACTCCGTAGTCGCTACCGTCACCCAGCAGACGCTTGAATCCGGGAAGGTCAAACGGCGTGGAAATGATAAGTATTTCTCTAATACCGGCCAGCATCAGCACCGACACGGGATAATATATCATGGGTTTGTCGTAGATGGGCATCAACTGCTTTGATATACCCTTAGTTATGGGATACAAACGCGTACCGGAACCACCTGCTAAAACTATACCTTTCATACTGTAAAATCGTAATAAAACTTAAAATCCAAGTCCAAAGGTAAGGATTTTTTTTCTTATAGAAACCCTTTTTGCAAAAAAAGTTGTACCTTTGCACGCGATTTTTATACATAACAGCAATAACACATACTTTTTATGCGAATCAGATTAAACATGCTCGCCATCGGGCTGGTGGCAATGGCCCTACTGACTGGTTGCAGTAAGCAGCAACAGAAAAAGTCTGCCGGTGCCGTGTACAAGACTTTGAAAGTCGAGAAACAGGACATTACTATCAATAGTAAGTACAGTGCCACAATACGTGGCTGTCAGGATGTGCAGATTTATCCCCAGGTGGGAGGCACTATCCAGCAGATCTGCGTCACAGAAGGTCAGAAGGTTTCTACTGGCCAGACTCTCTTCATCATCGACCAAGTTCCCTATCAGGCTGCCCTCAACACAGCAGAGGCTTCTCTTGAAGCTGCAAAGGCATCAGAGGCTACTGCTGCTCTCAACTACGAGGCAAAGAAGAAACTCAAAGCCGAGAACGTTATCTCCGATTTTGATTTACAGACAGCCTACAACAGTCTGCTTTCTGCCAAGGCTCAGGTGAGCCAGGCCAACGCCAGCGTACTAAACGCCCGTAACAATCTCTCCTACACCGTAGTGAAGTCTCCTTCCAACGGCGTTGTGGGCGAACTCCCCTACAAGAAGGGTGCTCTCGTCAGCGCATCCATCACCACTCCACTCACCACCGTGAGCAACATCAACAAGATGCATGTTTATTTCTCCATGACGGAAGCCCAGCTTCTCTCCATGGTGCGTGAGAACGGCAGTCTCGACAAAGCTATTGCCGCCATGCCTCCTCTCAAGCTCCAGCTGGTGGACGGCAGTCTATACGACCTGACGGGCATGGTAGAGAGTGCAAGTGCCGTAATCGACCCCTCTACGGGCAGCATCCAGCTCCGCGCTGTCTTCGACAATCCCAACTATGTGCTGCACAGCGGTTCCACGGGTGTGATTGTTCTCCCCATCCACCTAAAGGATCAGATTGTCATCCCCATCAAGGCCACCGTGCAGCTGCAGGACCGTTTCCGCGTATGGAATGTTGACGAGGACGGTATCGCACACGGTCAGCTCGTAAGCCTCCGCCCCGAGCGTCTGGGCGACAAGGTCATCGTCTCCGAGGGCCTCACCGTAGGCCAGAACATCGTGGCCGAGGGTGCCGGTATGATAAAAGAGGGACAGGACGTACTTCAAAAGGGCGAAAGCAAATAATATACACTCACCGCAGATATAGCATTTCAACATGAAAGGAAATATCTTTATCAAACGACCGGTGATGGCTATGTCCATCGCCATCATGATTCTCATGGTGGGTGGAATCAGTTATTTCACCCTGCCCCTTGAGAGTTATCCCGATATCGCACCCCCTACAGTTACGGTAAGCACCACTTATACCGGTGCTTCAGCCGACGCCATCTCACACGCTGTCATTCAGCCTCTTGAAGAAAGCATCAACGGTGTGGAGAATATGACATATATGACCTCCACCGCTACCAACTCCGGCAGCGCCACCATTACCATCTACTTCAAGCAGGGCACCAATGCCGACATGTGTGCTGTCAATGTGCAGAACCGTGTATCCAAGGCTCTGGGTCTTCTTCCTCAGGAGGTAACACGTATCGGTGTCAGCACCCAGAAACGTCAGACCTCGTTCCTACAGATTGATGCCCTTGAATGTACCAACGGAGAATACGACGAGGACTTCATCTCAAACTACCTCGACATCAATGTCATCCCCCAGATCAAGCGTATCAAGGGTGTGGGCGACGTGATGGAGCTTGGCGGAACCTACTCTCTGCGTATATGGATGGACCCCGCCAAGATGGCTCAATACGGTCTCATGCCCAGCGACATCACCGCTGTGCTTGCAGAACAGAACCTTGAGGCTCCCACAGGTCTGCTGGGTGAGAATCCGGTGAACGGAGTTCATGGCGAAGGCATCGACAATGTCTTCTCCTACACAATGAAGTACACCGGTCGTCTGACGAAAATCGAGGAGTTCGACAACATGGTCATCAAGGCTCTGCCCGACGGCAACATCCTTCGCCTGAAAGATGTGGCAAAGTCAGAACTCGGTGCTGTGAGCTACGCCTTCCACGGCGGTGCAAACGGTAACGAAGCCGTCTGCTTCATCTCCTTCCAGGTGGCCGGTGCCAACGCCAAGGAGACCAACGACCTCATCATGGCAAAACTTGACGAACTCTCTAAGGATCTCCCTGCCGGTCTCAAGTTCACCACCCTCCAGTGCTCCAATGACTTCCTCATGGCATCCATTGCCAATGTTGAGGAGACACTCATTGTTGCCATCATACTGGTTATCCTCGTGGTATACTTCTTCCTTCAGGATTTCCGCGCCACCATCATTCCGTCCATTTCCATCATAGTATCCCTGATAGGCACCTTCGCCTGTCTTTCCATTGCAGGCTTCTCGCTCAACCTGCTCACGCTCTTCGCCCTTGTGCTGGCTATCGGTACTGTGGTCGATGATGCCATTGTGGTTGTAGAGGCTGTGCAGGCTAAGTTCGACGCAGGATACACCTCTCCTTATGAAGCCACCAAGGATGCTATGAGCGATGTGACGATGGCGGTTATCTCCTGTACGTTTGTCTTCATGGCCGTATTCATTCCCGTGAGTTTCATGCCCGGCACATCCGGCATTTTCTATACGCAGTTCGGTCTGACACTCGCCACTTCCGTAGGTCTCTCCTGCGTGAGTGCCCTTATCCTGTGCCCAGCCCTCTGTGCCATGATGATGCGTCCCGCTTCCGAGGAGCGCCGCAAGGGTTTCTTCGGCCAGATCAACTACCGCACCCGTCTCGCTTACGAGGCCACCTATGGTGTATTGCTTGAGAAATATCTCGGTGTGCTCAAACATATCGTTTCCCGCAAGGCGCGCATATATGCATTCGGTACAGTCCTCCTGGCGTTCACCGGTGTCTATTTTGCCTTCAAGAATCTGTCCTCGGGTCTCGTGCCTCAGGAGGACCAGGGCACAATGATGATGGTTGTCAACGCCGTGCCGGGCTCCAACCTCGCCACCACCAACGATATCCTCGACCGCATTGAGAAAATCGTCAAGGATGTTCCCGAGGTAGAGGGCTACAACCGCGTGGCCGGTTACTCCTTTATGGCCGGTCAGGGCACATCCTACGGTATGTGCATCATGAAACTCAAGAACTGGACCACACGCCGTTCGGCCGGTCCGTGGAACTGGCTCGACAACTTCCTCTCCACCTCCACTGTCGCTTCAGGCAAACTGATGGGCCGACTCATGAAGGAGATTCCCGATGCCCAGTGTCTGGTGTTCGAACCCGGTATGATTCCCGGCTACGGTATGGGTTCCATCGAGCTCAACCTTCAGGACAAGACGGGCGGCGACAAGGCTCTGTTCCTGCAATACACAGAAGACCTTCTTCAGCGCGTCAGCCAGCATCCCGAGGTGATGCGTGCCATGACGTCATATGCCCGCAACTTCCCGCAGATTCAGGTTGAGGTGGACGCTGCCCAGTGTAAGCGTGCAGGCATTTCCCCCAGCGTCGTACTTAGCACTTTGGGTGCCTACTGCGGCGGTGCCTATGTGAGCAACATGAACCAGTTCGGCCACGTGTATCGTGTGATGCTGCAGGCCAACGAGAAGAGCCGTCTCACAGAGGAAGACATTTCTAATATGTACGTGCGCAACGGCAACGAGATGGCTCCCGTTTCCGAATTCGTAAAACTCACTCCCATACTCGGTGCCGAGATAGACACCCGTTTCAACCTCTTCTCGTCCATCACGTGTAACCTCATGCCCAATGCCGGCTACTCTACCACCGATGTCATGAAAGTGGTTGACGAGGAGTTCCACAACGCATTCCCCTCCGGCTTCGGCTACGAATACGGCGGTATCGCCCGTGAGGAGAACGAGATGCGCGAGTCCTACGCCACCATCGTCATCTACCTCGTGTGTGCGTTCCTCATCTTCCTCATTCTGTCGTGTCTCTACGAATCGTTCCTCGTGCCCTGGTCCGTCATCCTTTCGGTACCTGCCGGTGTGCTCGGTTCTGTGGGCTTCGCCTGGCTGTGGAATCAGGGCTACGAAATACTTCCTTTCGTATTCGGCTGTAAGATAGACAACAACATCTACCTCCAGACGGGTATCATCATGCTTATCGGTCTGCTCTCCAAGACGGCCATCCTCATCACGGAGTTCGCCCTGGAGCGTCGCCGCAAGGGTATGGGCATCGTGGAGGCCGCCTATGCAGCCTGTGAAGCCCGTCTGCGTCCTATTCTGATGACCGTCCTCACGATGATTATCGGAATGGTGCCCCTTATGGTATCCACCGGCGCCGGCAGCCACTCCAACCGCACCATCGGTGTCACCGTCATCGGCGGTATGTTTATCGGCACCCTTGCCATCCTCTTCACCGTACCCGTCTTCTTCATCATCACCGAATGGCTTCAGGAGAAGATACGCCCTGTGATGGTGGAAGAGGCCGACCAGCAGTTCCTCAAGGAGCGCGAGCGCAGCCGCAAGGCAAAGGAGGAAGCCGAGTCATCCAAGAATCACGAATAAGTATACACCAAAATGTCAACAATGAAAAAGACACTATATAATGTTCTAGTGTGCGCCCTTGTGGGTGCCACGATGACCTCGTGCGCAGTCTTCAAGAACTACAAGCGCGAGAAGGTAGTGGGTGAAATCCGCACCGACGGCATCTATGGTGATGCACAGAGCGGAGACTCCCTCGGACTGGGCGACCTCTCCTGGCGTGAACTCTTCACCGACCCCACCCTCCAGAGGCTCATCGAGAAGGCTCTCGCGCAGAATACAGACGTGCGCAACACCGACCTCCAGATACAGCAGGTGGAATATTCCCTGAAGGCCTCCCGCCTGGCGTTCATCCCCAGCATCAGCTTCTCTGCCAACGGTTCTATCAGTAAAACCTACGACCCCTACGACCGCGCCGACCTGCGCGATGCCTTCGCCCGTAACACAAAGACCTACGGTGCGTCGCTGACGATGGGCTGGCAGAATGTCAACTTCTTCGCTCTGCGCAACCAGTTGCAGGGCGCCAAGGTGTCGCTCAAGCAGATACAGACGGCACGTCAGGCTGTGCAGGCAGGTCTTGTGGCCAACGTCGCCAAGCTCTACTACACCATCTGCCAGCTAGACGAGCAGGTTGTGCTGATGGAACAGACCGTTGCCAACTGGAAGACCTATTGGGACATGCAGGCCCGTCTGATGGAAGCCGGCCAGGCCAATCAGGCTTCTGTGAGCAGCATCGAAGCCACCTACTGGTCGATGGTGGGCACTCTCGACGAACTCAAGGACGACCGCACCATCACGCAGACCGCGCTTTGCACATTGCTGGGCGAATCGTCCCACTTCATCGATCACACCACACTGGCATCCTTCCAGGCTCCCGCACTTATCACTACGGGTGCGCCCGTCTCCATCCTCTCACGCCGTCCCGACGTGAAGCAGGCGGAGCTGAAGCTCGCAGAGGCCTTCTACGACAAGCAGGAAGCCGCTTCCGCCTTCTACCCCAGCCTCACCCTGAGTGCTACGGGCAGCTTCACCAACAGTGCCGGTATCGGCATTGTCAATCCGGGTGTAATGATAGGCAACGCCATAGCATCGCTCGCACAGCCCATCTTCCAGAACGGAGCTTTGCGTGCACGCTATAAGATAGCAAAGAACGACATTGAGATAGCCAAGAACGACTTCGTGCAGCAGGTGGTTGCTGCCGGCAACGAGGTGAACACCGCCATGCTGGAGGTGCGCTGTGCCGAGGAGCACCGCATCTACTACGGTCACGAGGCCGATGCCAACCAGCGTGCCTACGATGCCACACGCCGTCTCTATGAGAACTCCTCAGCGAACTATCTCAACGTCATCACGGCCCACAACACACTTCTCTCCTCCCGCATGGCACAAATCAGGAACCGCATGGATGCTGTTGATGCCACTATTGAGCTCTATCTGGCTCTGGGCGGCGGCACGAAGTGATTCGGCTACCTTTACGATACAACATTCTGGGGCTTTCCGCGCAGGAAAGCCCTTATGTTTTCCGCCGCAATTTCCAGCAGACGGGCTCTGGCCTCGCGTGTGCCCCACGCCAGATGCGGCGTGAAATAGAGATTGGGAGCTTCGGGCAGACTCACGGGCGGCTCCTGCGTCAGCACATCCAGACAGGCGGCTCCCAGCCGTCCCTCGCGCAGCGCCTCGCACAGTGCCTCCTCGTCCACCAGCGGACCGCGCCCCGTGTTGATGAGTATGGCCGTGGGGCGCATCAGACGCAGACGCTCGCGGTTCACCAGATGGTGCGTCTCGCTCGTCAGGGGGCAATGCAGTGTCACCACGTCCGACTCGCTGAAGAGCCTCTCGTAGCTCCTTGTCGCCGTGATGCCCTCCTCCACTTCCGTCTTGCTCGTATAGGCCAGCACCTTCATTCCGAAGGCCTTTGCTATGCGCGCTACGGCCGTGCCTATGTTGCCGAGCCCCACAATGCCCATCGTCTTGCCGTCCAGTTCGCGGAGCGGCGCCTTATAGAAGCAGAAGTCCTCGCTGCGCTCCCACTCCCCCGCCTTGACGGCTGCATCGTGCAGCGCCACCTGCTGCGTCACGTTGAGCAGGTGTGCCCACACCATCTGTGCCACCGACATGGTGCTGTAGGCCGGTATGTTGGTGACGATGATGCCTCTGCGGCGTGCAGCCTCCAGGTCCACCACATTGTAGCCCGTAGCCATCACTCCGATATATTTCAGTCTCGGCAGCTGCGACATCACCTCCCCGCTCATCACCACCTTGTTGGTCAGCACGATGTCGGCTTCCTTCGCCCTCTCCACGGTGAGTGCGGCGGGTGTGCGGAGGTATCCTGTGAAACGGCAGCCCTCCATCTTCATGAAATTCTCCCACGAGAGGTCCCCCGGATTGGCTGCGTAAGAGTCCAGTTCCACGATATTTATCAATCCTTGCTCCATAGTTTTTCCGTTATTTTGGTGCAAAGATATAAAAAAGTCTTATCTTTGCAGCGTAAAATCCGATAAAACTCTCTTTTATATGGTAAAACACATCATTCTCTGGACTCTCAATCCCAGTCTCTCCGAGGAGGAGAAGCGCGTTGTCAAGTCGGGCATCAAGTCCGGCCTCGAAGGTCTCGTGGGCAAGGTGCCCGGTCTGCTGGATGTCAAAGTGCACATCGACGGCCGTCTGGCTTCCTCCAATGCGGATGTGATGCTCGACAGCACTCTCGAATCGGAGGCGGCTCTCAAGGCGTATGCCACACATCCCGAGCATGTTGCTGTGGCCGACAGCAAGGTGCGTCCCTACACCGTGCAGCGCTCCTGCCTCGACTTCGAGGTCTGAGCGGGAACGGCTTTATTTCGTATCCAGATCGGAGGCTTTGCCCTTGTACTCGGGAGTGCGCTTCTCGAGGAAGGAACGTATCCCCTCCAGATAGTCTGCACCCTTGTACACCTTGGTGCGGTAGGCGTTGATGCGCTCGAAATTCTCCGACGAGAGCAGCGTGGCGGCCTTGCTGAGGATGCGAAACTGCCTCTTGATGGCACTTATCGACATCACGCTGTTGCGTCGCAGGGGTGTCAGGAACTTCTCCTCCAGCATCTTGTCCAGCTCCCCGGCCGGAGCCACGTGGTTGATGAGTCCCACGTTGAGGGCGTCCTGTGCCGTGATGGGCGTTGCCAGGAAGAACATCTCGCGTGCCTTATTGATACCCAGCTGGTTGATGAAGTGCATGATTCCCGACGCGTTATAGGGAATACCTATCTTTGCGGGCGTGATGGCGAAGGTGGCTGTGTCCGAACTGACTATCATATCGCACGAGAGGCACAGGTCGCATGCTCCTCCCCACACCGTACCGTCCACGCAGGCAATCACCGGTATGGCCACCTGCTGCACGCAGCGCAGCAGCCTCTCCATCGGCACGTCGAATGCCAGCGGGTCCTCACCGTTCTGCGGCAGTTCCCTGATGTCATGCCCCGCGCTCCACACTCCTTTCCTGCACTGCGCCTTGATGACGATGCCCACACACTCCTTGTCGTAGGCCGCCTGCACGGCGTCGCACAGTTCCTCACACATAGCCTCGCTGAGACAGTTGAAGTGCTCAGCGTTCTGCATCTCCACGTAGCAGATGCGATCCTTAATAACAGAATTTACTAACATTAGTTGACGAGTTGACGAGTTCGCTTCGGCTTCGTGCGCGCTCATTCGGCAAGCCGAAAGTAGACAAGTAGACGAGTTGAGAGCTTATTCTTCCATCAGTTTGCGATAGCGGGCACGCTTGGGCTCTTCCAGTCCCAGACGCTTGGCCTTGTTGCTCTCGTATTCGCTGTAGTTGCCCTCGAAGTAGAACACACTGCCCTCGCCCTCGAAGGCCAGGATATGTGTGCATATACGGTCGAGGAACCATCGGTCGTGACTGATGATTACGGCACATCCGGCGAAGGCCTCCAGACCTTCCTCCAGCGCCCGCAGGGTGTTCACGTCGATATCATTGGTGGGCTCGTCCAGCAGCAGCACGTTGCCCTCCTGCTTCAGCGCCACGGCCAGATGCAGACGGTTGCGCTCACCGCCCGACAGCACGCCGCATTTCTTCTCCTGGTCGGCTCCGCTGAAATTGAAGCGCGAGAGATAGGCCCTCACGTTCACGTCCTTGCCTCCCATGCGTATCGTCTCGTTGCCCTGCGACACCACCTCGTATACCGACTTCGCGGCATCGATGTCCTTGTGCTGCTGGTCCACGTAACTGAGCTTCACCGTCTCGCCCACTGCAAACGAACCCGCGTCGGCCTTCTCCAGTCCCATGATGAGACGGAACAGCGTGGTCTTGCCCGCACCGTTGGGACCAATCACTCCCACGATGCCGTTGGGCGGCAGCACGAAGTTGAGGTCGCTGAAGAGCGTCTTCTCCCCGTAGGCCTTGGCCACGTGCTCGGCTTCTATCACCTTGTTGCCCAGGCGCGGTCCGTTGGGGATGAATATCTCCAGCTTCTCCTCCTTCTGCTTCTGCTCCTCGTTGAGCATCATCTCGTAGGAGTTCAGACGGGCCTTGCCCTTTGCCTGTCGGGCCTTGGGAGCCATGCGCACCCATTCCAGCTCGCGCTCCAGCGTCTTGCGCCGCTTCGATGCTGTCTTCTCCTCCTGTGCCAGTCGCTGACTCTTCTGCTCCAGCCACGATGAGTAGTTGCCCTTCCAGGGAATACCCTCGCCGCGGTCCAGCTCCAGTATCCATTCAGCCACGTCGTCGAGGAAGTAGCGGTCGTGTGTCACGGCTATCACGGTGCCTTCGTATTGCTGCAGGTGCTGCTCCAGCCAGTCGATGCTCTCTGCGTCGAGGTGGTTGGTGGGCTCGTCCAGCAGCAGCACGTCGGGTTTCTGCAGCAGCAGACGGCACAGCGCCACGCGGCGTCGCTCGCCTCCGGAGAGGTTCTGCACGCTTCTGTCGCCCGGCGGGCAGTTCAGCGCCGCCATTGCGCGGTCGAGCTTCGAGTCCATGTTCCATGCGTCGGTGGCGTCGATGATGTCCTGCAGCTCGGCCTGCCGCTGCATCAGCTGGTCCATCTTGTCGGCGTCCTCGTAGTATTCCGGCAGTCCGAACTTCATGTTTATCTCGTCGTATTCGGCCAGTGCGTCATACACATGCTGCACTCCCTCCATCACGTTCTCCTTGACGGTTTTCTCCTCGTTGAGTGGCGGGTCCTGCGGCAGGTATCCCACGCTGTATCCGGGGCTCCACACCACGTTGCCCTGGTATTGCTGGTCGAGTCCGGCTATGATTTTCATCAGTGTGGACTTACCCGCGCCGTTGAGACCTATGATACCTATCTTTGCTCCGTAGAAGAAGCTGAGGTATATGTTTTTGAGCACCTGTTTCTGGTTCTGCTGGATGGTCTTGCTCACTCCCACCATCGAGAAGATAATCTTCTTATCGTCTACTGTTGCCATATATGCTTTTATGTTTTTCGCTGGCAAAGATACGAAAAAGTTAAAAGTGAAGAGTGAAAAGTGAAGAGTTTTTTTCGTTTGGGTTTTCGTTTTGGTTTTCGTCAAGGTCAAGGTTAAGGTTAATATCTTCTGCGTGAGCACACAGAATATTCGTGTCGCGGATGTCGCGAATGTCGCGAGAACAAATAATGCACTCAAGATGGGAGCTTTGGCTCACCGACCACACCTTCTAATGCCGAAAGGCCTGACAATTATACTTTAAAAGACTTTTCCCTGCATTTGAATATTAAATTTTAGGAAAAAGTTTGTTGTTTAAGGAAAATGTTATACCTTTGCAGCGGCTGGAAACCTAAAGAAATAAAAACAATGAGTAAGATGTCATCCATAAAAAAACGACTTGTCGATGTTTTGCGTTTCATCACCGTCGGCAATCCGTGGTACTACGACTTCGAGGTGGACGGCATCTACTATTCCCGAAACGGCTCTGATATCACTGTCACCTCAGGAAGGAACAAGTATTCCGGGCATGTCGTGGTGCCCGATACGGTGACGCGCAAGAACAAGACATACAGTGTGATTGCCATCGGAGAGAGTGCTTTCGAGAGCTGCAAGGAGCTGACGGATGTTGTCATTCCCGATAGTGTAAGGAGTGTCGGCAACTACGCCTTTGAAAGTTGCACCGCTCTTGCGTCTGTTGTCATCGGTAAGGGCGTTACGTCGATTGGCGAAAGGGTCTTTGCCAAGTGTCCGAATCTAAGGTCTGTCACTCTCCGTTCGGAGAACATCGTTGCCTCCCGTTACAACTGGATAAGCAATATCCCCACTCTCATTGGTGCAAAGGTGAAGGAGTACGTCATCGGCGAGGGTGTCACGGCCATCGGCAGGGATGCCTTCTACGGTTGTTTCGACATCAAGTCTGTGACCATTTCCGCCACCGTGAAGAAGATAGGCAAGGGTGCTTTCTCCGGCTGTTCCGACCTCACGGATGTCACCTGTCTTGCGGAGACTCCTGCTGTGGTTGAGGGTGATATTTTCATCAGAGTCCCTTTGGATCGTGCCACCTTGCATGTGCCTGCGTCCGCTTTGGAGAGATATAAGAATACGGCCCCGTGGAGCGGTTTCGCCGCAATCCTGCCGATGTAATACTACAACAAGAACCGCCACTACGGCGGTTCTTGCTTTTTCTTCTTATTGACATTGAGGGGAGTGCAGCGGGGGAAGGCGATGGTGTAGGCTGCATCTAGAGTCTTATATTTCACACTGCGCATGCCGATATTCAGGTTCACTGCCACTATGGCGCGGAGCAGTTCGCGGTGTTTGCGACGATTTTGACCAAATGACCTTGACCAAATGACCGCGTTACAACTTACGATAGTTTCCGTCATCCTCCTGCACCACAAGTCCTTGCTTGCGCCAGTTCTTCAGCATCTGGCGAACGGTGTTGTGGTTCACATTGGCACCCTTCACTGCCACCGAGTGTTGCATAGCCTGCTCGAACGTAAACTGGATGTCCAGTCGCTCAAAAAGACAGACACAAATAAAAAACTGCAAAATAGCGGAAAAAAGTTCTTTTTTTTGTAAAAAAAAAACGGCCGCCGAACGCCAGAAACGACAACAGAATTCTTGGAAACGATGTCCCAAAAACCTCGGGAGAAGACATGGCATCATCGCCACAACTCATCAACAAAACTGCAAAAACGAGACACAAAACTACATTTTTTTCTCAAAATACACGCAGCCAGCTACACCTTTTCACACTAATTTTTAATAAAAAGGTAACATCCATGTAAGAATTTAGCAAAATGCTTAACTAATATACGCATTTTTCTTCATTTTCACTCAAAAAAACACATTTTATTTTCAACAAACTTTGAGCAGGATGAGTGCATTTTGCCGCCATCCTTATCGTTTTTTGAGACATTTTGCCGTGAGAAATTGCTGCATTTGACTAACTTTGACTACTGTTCGCCCACCCTTCTTACTGCCATCTCCAAGATTATCAACGATTTGTGGGGCGACATCTGTATAATGCAGTCATTAGCAGTCAATAGTCAATAGTCATTAAGAATTTTAGAGATGCGATTTTGGGGTCACTATTATAATAAAAATATATTTTATATATTTATTATATAATAGTGGCGACATTTGGGCTTACTTCATTTTTGTTATTGACTATTGACTAATGACTAT
>JAEEGH010000978.1_pt1 | contig 86256 bp, 87 predicted proteins | sample 9134181 | NCBI WGS metagenome assembly JAEEGH01 (sample SAMN16246544, study PRJNA631951) | gut metagenome | biome: gut microbiome; feature: rumen; material: DP-attached | host: Bos | place: Iran: Karaj | collected 2018-10 | reverse complement strand
CGTAGGTGTATTTCGACAGCGTGCTCGCCTTGGATTCCACAATCGCACGCGTCTCGGCGTAAAAGTCGCTCATTGGTTGCCCCTTATGGCTTACATGCGTTCAAAAGCCATCGTTTAGATTATCTCTGTACAAATGTATACTATTTTTGCGTGACTGTCAATAGGTTCCTTAAAAAATTTCCAATAAAGAAGCCCTGGAACGGTTGTTTCAGGGCGATGAGGAAAGTTGCCTTAGGCGACCTCTATGTCAAGTGTTCCTTCTGTGTACCGCTTGACAACGGAATTGTTTCCGGATGCCTTAATTCTTGGATTAGCAAATCCATTTGAGTGCAGGGGTTTTGCTCGCTCGGCTTGGTGGTTGTTTTGTATTTCGATTTCAATGCGGCGGCTCTTTTGATGGCGTCGGCCTCGTTGCCCAAAATCGTGACGAATTCGTAGATTCTGTCGTTGCCCTTGGAAAGGTCGAAAATGGCTTCTGGATTATTTTTGTGCAGGGCGTTCCTGATGGCCTGTTCCAATTCTTCGAACAGGTCCTTGCGCCCGGTGGGTGTGGATACTTCCTTGAAATGCAGCAAAAGCCAGAGTTCGAAGCTCTCGTTGGACCAGGCGCAATTGATTTTCTTGCTTTGGGCCAGGCTTATCGCTTCGTCGAAATCGTCGAATTCGTCCTTGTCGAAAACGGCCCAGACGCGGTCGTATTCCTGGTTGCAGTTCTCTATCTGGCGAATGATCTTGTTGATGAGAGCTTTCGTGGCCTTGCCCTTGCCTTCGATAGAAACTTCGATGTTGAAGCGGTTGGTGGCTTCGAGTTCCTCCTTGAGTGCATTCAGGTAGTTTGGCTCGGTTTTCGTGCCTTCGGTCGCAATCAAAAAGGTGACCTTGACGAACCTTTCCCTGGGAGTGCCTGTAGCGGGCTTCGGGGCGCGGAGCTTCTCTTCTTGTGCGATTTGTTCTGCGGAGAGTTTTTTCACGTTAACCCCTCAAGTACGGAATTGCGCCGTATTTTCCGTTGATGTAGTCCTTTTCGTATATCCTGTCGTTTCGAATTTTGTCTCCGTTCTGTTCCTTGATTTCGCTGAGCGGGTATATATCGGTGGATTCGTCTTCGCGGTTCTTTTCGGCAAACCAGATTTGGTCCCTGCGGAATATCTTGTTGCTGAGCAGGTTCGTGTCGTGCGTGGCGAATATCAGCTGCGCGTTGTACGGGTTTGTTTCGGGAGAGTTGAAGATGTCGATAATTTTCTTGGTGAGTAGGGGGTGCAGCTTGGCGTCGAACTCGTCGACGACTATGATTCCGCCATTTATAATCGAATCTACGATAGGGCCGGACATGTTGATGATTTTCTTCGTTCCCTCGGATTCCATTTCGTCGTTGGGAAAGAATGCTTCGGTAAAGGAACCGTCTTTGAGGAGCACCTTGTGCCCGGTCTGTATTTTTGGGGGGAATAGTGCCCAACCCAAATTGAATATGGCTTCGAATGCGGTTTTAGGCTTGCCTTCGGAGTCCAAAGATCCCTTTTTGTCGTCCTCCGTATCGGCTTTCCTGATGCTCGTAAAACCCAAATCCATTGAATTGATAAAGGTTTGGGCCAATTGAGATTTTGGATCGTCGGCAAACAGGTAATCGTAGGAATATTTTTGAAAATCAGAGTCGTATGCGCCAGACATTACTCGTAAATCTTCGAACCATTTCATGACGGCTAGGGAGGTTTTACCGTTGAGCTGCGCTACCAACGACAGGAAAAGTCGGTTTTCTGCAGTGGCCTCTTCCTTGTCCTTTCCCTCCGGAAAATCCCTGGAGATGCCGATGCCTTCGCTGTTCCTGATGAAAAGGTTTTTCTCCCGGTCGTTGTTCAGCGTGTATAGCCATTCGCCGGTTATCGAAGTCTCGGTATATTCGAAACCATACCTGTAAGTTGTCCCGTTTGTCGAGAAGACCACGTCGAACAGGGTTGGTTTTTGAGGGTATTCTTCGTCGAGTTTGAAGGTGTCGGTTTTCAGTTTTTCTGTCGGGTTGGTCTTGACGGACGAAAGCAAGGTGTTTTTCATCGTCTTTAACGCCGAAAGCAGGTTGCTCTTGCCGCTGGAATTTGCTCCATAAACGGCAGCTACCGGCAGCAACTTGGTGTTGTTGCTCTCACGGACAAAATCCTTGTGCTCCTGGATGGATGCGGCCTTCATGGAGAATGTCTTGCTTTCCTTGAAAGAACGGAAATTTCCTACGGTAAACGATAAAAGCATGGTCTTTGCCTGTTGTAATGTTGTTTTTGAGAGATTTTCTCAAAAAATATATAATTTATGGTAAAATTGCAATGAGTTTTGTTGTAAAATGAGAAAAAATGGAGGAAATTTCGCATTCTGCTGGCTGCTCAACGTTTTTGCCAAGTTGAACCCCTTCACAGCATTTTCTGTTTTATAGCATCTTTTCTGATTTCCTCGCCATATATCGTGTAACCCCCTTGTAGCAATTCCGTAATTTTCTAAATTTATACGCAATTACGCAATTTGTGGTAACGGACATCACGGATTGCCGCACATTGAACGGACGAGACCCTCGCGATGACGTTGACTAGTGACTTTTTGTTTGCCGGACCGCACCCCGCAGTTCCCCGTAGACTGGGGAAATAGCTTTTTTATGGACGAAAACATCGCAAATCGCCCGATTAGAATAGCAGTCCTCGGCACGCGCGGCATCCCCGATGTCCAGGGGGGCATTGAGACGCATTGCCAGCACTTGTTCCCGCGCCTTGCCAAGATGGGTTTCGAAATAACGCTTTTTGCCCGCAAGGGGTATGTCGCCAACGACGACCCTTACGAATACCAGGACATTCGTGTGGTGCCGCTAAAGTGTAGCCACAAGGCCTGTTTTGAGTCCATCACGCATACGCTGCGCTGCTGGCGTGCAGTCCGCAAGATGCGTCCGGATATTGTGCACATACATGCAATTGGCCCGGCGATGTTCGCCCCGCTTTTCCGGATGACGGGCGCAAAGGTCATCTACACGCACCACGGGCAAGATTACATGCGCGCCAAGTGGGGCAAGTTCGCGAAGTTCACCCTGAAGGCGGGCGAGCGGCTTGGTACAAAGTTCTCGCACCGGATAATCGTCATCAGCACCTACATCCAGGATCTCCTGAAAAAGATGTACAAGACGAACCGCACGGTGCTTATCCGCAACGGGGTCGAAATCCGGACCGATGCCCCGAAGGACGAGTTGATTACCCTTGCGCACTTTGGCCTGGAGCCGCAAAAATACATCCTGGCCTGCGGGCGCTTTGTCGAGGAGAAGGGCTTCCACGACCTGATAGCCGCATACGCGAAACTCCCTGCCGAACTGCAGCAACAGTATAAGTTGGCGATTGCCGGTCGCCCCGATCACAAGAGCGCCTACTCGCAAAAATTGGTAGAACAGGCGGAAAAGGCGAATGTCGTACTTACGGGGTTCATCAGCGGCGATACGCTCTGTGCGGTGCAGCGCAATGCTCGGCTTTTCTGCATCCCGAGTTATCACGAGGGTTTGCCCATTGCCTTGCTCGAGGCCCTGAGCTACAACTTGGACGTTGTCGCGAGCGACATCCCTGCCAATACCGAGGTCCCGTTGCCGCGCGATTGCTTTGCCAAGACGGGCGATATCCAAGACTTAGCGAAAACTATCGCTGCGCACTTGGCGAGCGAGAAGCCTAACGACTATTCGTCCATCATTCACGAGTATTACGACTGGGACAAGATTGCGGAACAGACCGCCGTTGTCTATAGAGAACTTGCAAAATAGAGGATTTATGACCTGCGAATCGTGCAAAAAGTGCAATTCAAAGATTCAGATGCCGACCGACGTGTCGGTAATTACCACGTATCGTTGCCAGATGCGCTGTAAGATGTGCAACATCTGGAAGAACCCGACCAAGAAGAGCGAAGAAGTCCAGGCAAAGGACTTGGAAATCCTGCCGCAGCTTAAGTTTGCGAACGTGACTGGTGGCGAACCGTTTATCCGCCAGGATTTGGAAGATATCGTCGAAGTGCTTTACACCAAGGCTCCGCGCATCGTGATTAGCACAAGCGGCTGGTGGGTGGATCGCGTTATCAAGCTTGCTGAACGCTTCCCGAACATTGGCATTCGCGTTTCTATTGAAGGCCTCGAAGGCACGAACAACTTCTTGCGTGGGCGCGACGATGGCTTTGAACGCGGCATGAAGACGCTCAAGACCCTGCACGAGATGGGCGTGAAGGACATCGGCTTCGGCCAAACGCTCAGCAACTGGAACAGCAACGATCTGATTCCGCTTTATGAACTTGCGCTTTCGATGAACTTTGAGTTTGCGACGGCCGCCTTCCACAACAGCTACTACTTCCACAAGGAAGATAACCAGATTAGCAACAAGGAAGAACTCTGCGACAACATCAGCAAACTGGTGAACCGTCTGCTTAAGGAAAACCACCCGAAGTCGTGGTTCCGTGCGTTCTTCAACTTGGGCCTTATCAAGTATATCCAAGGTGGCAAGCGCATGTTGCCGTGCGAGGCTGGCTCCGTGAACTTCTTTACGGACCCGTGGGGCGAAGTTTACCCCTGTAACGGTCTGGAACCGCGCTACTGGCAAGAGAGCATGGGCAATATCCACACCGCCAAGAACTTCGAGGAAATCTGGTTCAGCGAACAGGCGCAGAAGGTGCGTGAAAAGGTGCGTACCTGCCCCAAGAACTGCTGGATGGTCGGTACCGCAGCACCGGTGATGAAGAAGTACATCGCCCAGGTGGCACCGTGGGTGCTGAAGGCAAAACTCAAGAGCATGTTCGGCAAGGAAATTGACTGCTCCTGCTTCCCGACATTCAATGTGGGCCAGGATCCGCGTCAGGGTGATTTGAGGCTGGGGGAATAATGAAAATTGTTCTCTTGGCAGGTGGCTTTGGCTCCCGAATATCTGAGGAATCAGCGTTTAGACCAAAGCCGATGATTGAAATCGGCGGCAAGCCTATTTTATGGCATATTATGAAAGAATATGCATATTATGGTCATACGGAATTCATTATCTGTGCTGGTTACAAACAAGAGTATATCAAGGAATGGTTCTCGAACTACTTTCTGCAAAATTCTGATGTGACCTTTGATTTTCGCAACAATAAAAATGAAATGACGATTCACCATAGCCATATTGAACCGTGGAAGGTGACTGTTGTTGATACCGGCTATAACACAATGACTGGTGGACGCATCAAGCGTATTCAAGAATACGTTGGAAACGAGCCGTTCTTTATGACTTATGGCGATGGTGTTTGCGATGTAGATATTAACAAACTCCTTGAGTATCACCAAAGCCATGGAAAAATTGCTACGTTGACCGCTGTGAAGATGGCTCAAGATAAGGGTGTGTTGAATATTGGCGGAAATAATGCTGTCAAATCGTTTCGCGAAAAAAATGTGAATGATGGTGTTACAATCAATGCTGGTTATATGGTGCTGCAACCTGAAATATTCAACTATCTCACAGATGACACATGTGTTTTTGAAAAAGAGCCTCTGGCGAAACTTGCTAGTGATGGTGAGCTAATGTCTTACTCGCATACGGGTTTTTGGCAGTGTATGGATAATGTTAGAGAAAAAGAAGCTTTAGAGAAACTTTTAGCTTGTGGTCAGGCTCCGTGGAAAAAATGGTGAGCCCTCAAATAGATCAAAAAACTAATTTGCAAAATGTCGCGTTGTTAAGAGTTCTTGCGACTTTTTCCATTGTCGTTTGGCATTCCTATTGTTCTTATATATGTTGGGGTGTGGCTGATTCACCTGCGAATGGATTCTATAGACATCTGTTTACTCGTATTTTCCCAGATGCAAATATGCCGCTGTTTACTTTTATTGCTGGCTATTTGTTCTGCTTCTTGATAAAGGAAAAGGGGAAATATCAACGATTTAAAGAATTCTTTATAAATAAGACTCATCGTTTACTTATCCCTTTTTTGGTTCTTGGTTCTGTTATAAATCTTTGTGAATACGGAAAAGATATTGTAGATCTGTTATATGGAACGCCGAATCATTTGTGGTATTGTTTGATGCTGTTCTATGTGTTTATTGTTGCATGGCTTGTTGATAAATATTTGCACGGGTGGGTAAGTAAGCTAGTCATGGTTTTCAGCTTTCTTTTTGTATGTTATGGGCGGACAGCGTTAAGCATTAAAGTTCCTCTAGGACTTTATCTTCCTGTATTTTATTATGGGTTCTTTTATGCAGGATTCCTTTTTCGCGAAAGGTTTGAACAACGAATCATCGGTTCCAAATTTTTTATCGGATTAATTTTCTGTGTCTACGCAATGTCGATTCTATTCTATAATAGACACATGATACTACCTTTAGCATTGTCGCAAATAGCTCTTTTGTTTGTTGCGTCAAAATGGTTTTGCGACTCCACTTTTTTTAGCAACAATTTGAAATTGCAAAAGTTTATTGATATAGCTAGTAAATATAGCTTTGGCATATATGTTTTGCATCAGTGGCTGATTTGGAATATGACTAGAGAACCTCACTTATTGGCCTATACAAAGCCGGTGTTAGAACAGCATTACATTATTGCTCCGATTATTGCATCTATTACAATTTTCTCGTTATGTCTTGTGATGACTCATCTTTTATGTAAGACTAAAGCCGGTCGCTACTTCCTGTTATAGGTGCTTTTGATGGGAAAAGAACGATTGCATTATATTGATGTCGCTAAAGGAATCTTAATCCTGTTGGTTGTTTATGGCCATATTTATGGGGCTTCTAAAAATGCAGGTGTTGATGGTGCTTCTGTAGAATGGATACATCAATCCGTCAATTTGTTTGTTTCTTTTTATATGCCTTGTTTTTTCGTGATAACAGGCTTTTGCAGCAATTTTAAGAAACCTTTTTTCGTAATTTTAACTCAATCTTTTAAAACAATTGTCCTGCCAAGTGTTTTTTTTACTGTAATATTGATGGCAAAAAACCTAAATTATGATACTGTTTTGCAATTGTTGGAATCTATTGTATTGCAGGGTGGGACGTATTGGTTTTTGTCATCATTATTTCTGGCGAGAATTATTTATTGGGTTGCATGCAATAAAATAGAGAAAAAAAGTATTCAGAACATTGTATGTATCGTTGTATTCATAATAGGTTTTATTGCTAATAGGCTATATCAAGGGTTGCAACCGTGGTATTTTGTTCATGCATTACTTCTTATGCCGTTTCTTCATATAGGTCAGTTATTGAAACACTATGAATTGAAACAGACGAAATATTCTGCAATCTTGTTTGGCGTGTCCCTTCTCGCAACAATAACGTTATCTCATAGAGGCGTTTTGCAGATAGATTATTTTTATCATGTTCCTGGCATTAGTTCTAAGTTGCTTAATATGAATTTGTCAATGTTTATTCCTTTTGTGTTGTTGTCTGTATCGGGCTGTTTACTATGTCTTGGTATTAGCAAACGGATTAACTCAAATAGGGTGTTGGAATATTTAGGGAAAAATAGTCTTGTTATCTATTGTTTGCATATTTTCGTAATGAGTCGTTTACTGCCGCGAATGTGTAATTTCGGCGATGGATTAATCGTTTTGAAAATTGTTTTGGCTTATCTGTTGACGGTAATAATTTGCTGCGTTGTTGCGTATATTTTAAACCTCAAATATTTAAGAATTCTTCTAGGGAAATTTTAAAATGATAGACATTTTTAACAATTTCTATAAAGGCAAGCGAGTCCTTGTAACCGGTCATACGGGATTCAAGGGTAGTTGGCTTTCTGTTTGGCTTCATGAACTTGGCGCCGAGGTGATTGGTCTTGGGCTTGAACCTTATTCTGCAAGGGATAATTTTGTCTTGAGTGGTATTGGCTCAAAAATAAAAGCCGACATTCGTGCGGATATTCGCAACCAGCAGAAAATGAAAGAAATCTTTGCCGAATATCGGCCGGAGATTGTGTTCCATTTAGCCGCACAGCCTCTTGTCCGATTGAGCTATGAAAAACCAGTGGAAACCTATGAAACAAATGTCATGGGAACAATCAATATTCTTGAAGCGATTCGTGCCGCAGATAGCGTGAAAGTGGGGGTGATGATAACCACGGATAAGTGCTACGATAACAAGGAACAGCTTTGCGGCTACAAGGAAGATGATCCGTTTGGTGGTTACGATCCGTATAGTTCTTCGAAGGGGGCTTGCGAAATTGCCATCCAGTCTTGGCGCCGGAGCTATTTTAACCCAGAACAGTTCGAGAAACATGGCAAGTCGATAGCCTCTGTTCGTGCTGGCAATGTGATAGGTGGTGGCGATTGGTCTTTGGATAGAATTATTCCCGATTGTATTCGTGCTTTGGAAGCCAATAAGCCCATCGATATTCGTTCACCTAAATCGGTGCGGCCTTGGGAACATGTGCTAGAGCCTCTTTTTGGCTATATGTTGCTCGCACAGAAGATGTGGGAAAAACCGACTGAATATTGCGAAGGCTGGAATTTTGGACCGGAAGCGGAATCTGTTTCCACGGTTTGGGATGTAGCGACAGAACTTGTCAAGAATTTTGGCAAGGGTGAATTGAAAGATTCTTCCGATCCGAATGCCGTTCATGAAGCTCGGTTGCTGATGCTTGACATTACCAAAGCCAAGACCCGTTTAGGATGGAAACCTCGCCTAAATATGCAACAGTGCTTGGCTCTTGTTGCCGATTGGTACAAACGTTATAAGAACGAAAATGTATATAACCTTTGTGTAGAAGAAATTGAGTGCTTTGTTGGGTAATTGTATGGAAAAATCTCAGGTCTATCAGTTAATGACAAAATATAGGATGTCTATATTTGGTCTTGCTGTTATTTGGATTTTTTTTAGGCATACTTTTTACTATAATCAAGTGTCTTTTTCTTTTTTGTCGCCAATTGTTCAAATTGGGGACTGTGGCGTTGATGTTTTTTTGTTTTTATCAGGCTTTGGCCTGTATTTTAGTTATACGAAATATCTCAAAAAGATTGATTTCTATAAAAAAAGGGTGTTGCGAATTATTCCCGCTGTAATAATACTGCTCTCATCATTTGCTATTTTAAAAGACTTGTTACAGGGACTGGCTCCAACAACAATTTTCTATCCGAGATATTGGTTCCTTTCTGTTTATTCAAATTATTGGTTTATTGGTGCTATTCTACTTTTTTATGCTTTATATCCTTTTATTATTTGTTGTGTAAGAAAAAGTGCTCTTCTTACAACAATCATTGCGTTCGTTCTTTCTGTGGCTGGAATTTCGTGTGTTCATTTTCTTAACGCGGGGTTATTAGGCCAGTTGGTCGTTTATTTTGCTCGGTTTCCGGTTTTTATTCTGGGGGCTGTTTTCGCGCATCATCTGAATTTATTGACTTATAGCAAAAGTATAATTGTACTTATGTTTTTAAGTATACCTTGCTTAATTTACTTTCCAAAAGATTTTCAAAGGTTAATGTATTTTCCACTTGCAACAGCAGTGTGTGTCGTTTTACCTCAGTTTTTAGACAAAATGCCACCGATTTTTGCAAAAACATGTAGTTTTTTTGGAAGAATGTCTCTTGAATTTTACTTGATTCATGTTTTTCTTTTTGGAATGGGCTTTATTGGTTGGTTAAACGCCAAACTTGATATATATGTGTGTATTCTACTTGCTTTTATTGCGGCAACGATGTGTTCCTATTTATCGTCATTAGTCATTTCATCAATAACAAAAAGGATTTGCAGATGAAACTCTCTTATGACGCGTTGGTAATAGAGTGTGTAAGTGCCTTTTGCAAAATTGGATGTAGCAAAGAGGTTGCTCAAAAAGCGGTTGATGCTTTAATATTGGCCGAAGCATGTGGGGTTTCTTCTCATGGCATTAGAATGCTTCCTGCACATGCGCAAAAAATAAAGAATCGCGAATATAATATTGACGCTGTTATTGAGAACGAAATAGAGACGCCGTCTTTTGCAAGATTCAATAGCCATAATCAAATAGGAATGGTTTCTGCAACAGACTGCATGCAGTTTGCTATTGATAAAGCGCAAGAGAGTGGTGTTTATACTGTATTTGCAAATAACTGTAACACTTTTAGTGCGGCCTTTGTGTATGCGTTTCAAGCTGCTCGTCAAGGGATGATTGGGTTTACAATGAGCAATTCGCCAGCCCAAATGGCGCCCACGGGGGGGCGAGAAAAATTGTTGGGTACAAATCCAATGGCGTATGCTATTCCTGGAAAAAGGAATAACCCGATTATTTTCGATATGGCGACAAGCGTTGTTGCTAAATCTAAGATAAATCTCGCAAAGGAAAAAGGGGAGGAAATACCGGAAGGATGGGCTTTGGATATATGCGGAAATCCGACAACAGATCCAAATGAAGCTGTAAAAGGCTTGATTTTGCCAATGGCTGGAGCTAAGGGATATGGTTTAACAATGATGATTGATCTTATTGCAGGTCTATTGTCAAACGCTCAGTATTTAGATGGTGTTGGTCGATTTTACAATAATTTAGGACAAGGGATGAATGTCGGTCAATGCTTTATTGCTATTGATCCCAAGATCGTTTTAGATTTGTCTTTTTATGAAAAAGTCGATGATTATATAGACCGCATACATAATAGTGATAGAATTGATAATGAAACGATTCTTGTTCCCGGAGACCGAAAATTTAAATATTTGAATTATTGCAAGCAATTTGGGTTTGACGTTTCTGATACATTGTGGAATGATTTTAATAAGGTTATAAACGAATGAATGATGTTCATGTTTTAGATTGCACCCTTCGTGATGGTGGCTATGTAAACGACTGGGACTTTGGTGATGAAAATGCCAAGGAAATTGTTAATCAACTTGCTTTCACAGGAGTTGAATATGTCGAAGTCGGCTTTATCAAGTTGTGTGATTACATCAAAGATAAAATTCAATTCAATCACATGGACCAAATTGCCGCATTATTTCGGCCATCCAAACAAAAACTTTCTTTGATAGTGGAAGTGGGCTACGGATATCCTGTAACTTCATTCCCCCCTCGTTCTGCAGACACTGTTGACTTAGTTCGTGTCATCATGTGGAAACGGTCTTTGAAGGATGGCTTGGAGTACTGTCGTCGTTTAAGGGAATTGGGGTATGAGGTTGGTGTGCAACCAACGCGTGTGGAACAATACAGTGATGAAGAATATGCTGAATTGATGCGAAATTTCAGTACTATCCAACCTAAAGCAATTTATATCGTTGATACCTTCGGCTTATTGACAGAAGAAAAACTGTTGCACTATGCCAAAATTGCTGATGAAAACCTTGGTGAAGGGATTCGCTTAGGCTATCATGCTCACAACAATATGCAACAGGCTTTTTCAAATGCTGTTGCATTTATGAATCACCCTTGGAAACACGAGATTATGCTTGACGCTTCCGTTTCAGGAATGGGACGCGGAGCCGGCAATCTTTGTCTCGAATTACTTCTCAAGTATTTAAACGACCATCAAATGGGACGATACAATGTTGAACCAACCAATGATGTCGCTTCAAGAATAATTCAGTTTTATCCGATGTCGCCGTGGGGCTATTCTATGCCTTACTATCTCTCTGCTATAAATGGCCGCAACCCGTCGTATGTTTTGTACCTTAACAAATTCAATTTGTCCATAAGGCAGATTGCTGAAGTGTTTAAAACAATGCGGGAAAGAAATGTTGGCATTACTTATGATACAACAATGTGTGATTCTATAGTGCTCGAAGTAAAAGAGAAAATGGATTAGCATGTCGTTTAAAACTTTTATAACGCAGAAACTGGGTGTTGACAAGGCTATCTTTTTTACCTTGTTAAGTCGTGGATTGCAAATATCTACGGCCCTGTTTACCGTGTTTTTTATAGCGAAGAATTTGTCGCCAGAAGAACAGGGCTTTTATTATACTTTTGGTAGTATTGTTGCTTTGCAGGTTTTCTTTGAACTTGGATTGACAAGTATTATCACTCAATTCGTTGCCCATGAAGCTTCGCATTTGAAATTGAATGCGGAATGCAGGATGGAAGGAGATGCTTCGTATCGTTCTCGATTGTCGTCTTTGCTTAAATTTTGTGCAAAATGGTATCTTGTTATTGCTGCATTAGTGTTCATTTCTCTTGGCATTTTGGGCTCAGTATTTTTTTCTAATTATAGCGAAGAACATCGGAATATTGAATGGTTTTTACCATGGATTTTGCTGTCGGTCGGGACGGCTTTTAACTTGCTACTTTCGCCTATAACGGCTTTTATTGAAGGCCTGGGAAGAGTTAAGGAGGTTGCTCAATTACGGTTGGTTCAGCAGGTTGTTCATCCCATTGTTGTATGGGGTGGCTTATCAATAGGCGGAAAATTATTTGTTTCTGGAGCCGATGCCTTTATTCGTGTTTTTGTTGTTGCCGTTATTTTGATTAAGTCTCCTTTTTTCAAAATATTGAAAAATATATGGAAAGATTCTGGAACGGAAAAAGTTCTGTATATGAAAGAAGTGTTCCCGTACCAGTGGCGAATTGCGTTAAGTTGGGTGAGTGGCTACTTTGTTTTTCAGTTGTTTAATCCCGTTTTATTTGCCACTGAGGGCGCTAAGGTTGCCGGGCAAATGGGTATGACCATGGCTGCATTGAATGGAATTCAGTCGTTGACGCAAAGCTGGATTAATACTAAGGTTCCACGAATGTCCGGGCTGATTGCACAAAAGGATTATAGAAATCTGGATATGCTTTTTGGTAAAACATTGAAACAGATGCTGTTGATTGGAACGCTCGCCATATTGAGTTTTGTTGCCGTAATCTATTTTGTTCAGTCTCGAAATATAACGTTTCTTGGAATGAATTTCGGGGATAGATTCTTGCCTGCTGTTCCATTGTGCTTGATGGCTTGGTCGTCATGGACTATGGTTCCTATAGCGCCATGGGCGACCTATTTGCGCTGTCATAAGAAGGAACCTTTATTGCTAAATTCTGTTGTTATGGGCATATTGTGCTGTTTTTCAACAATGTTTTTCGGAAAGACTTGCGGATTGTATGGTGTTGTTATTGGCTTTGCTGTATTGCGAATAGTTTCACTGACTTGGATATACTGCACATATCGAATAAAAAAGAGAGAATGGCATAATGGATAAGCAACCGATACTTTCAATATGTATTCCAACGTGGAATCGAGCAAAGATTCTGTCTGCTTCTTTGGATTGTTTCCGAGAACAGTTGGTTTCCGTTAATTCTTCGGAAGTGGAGTTGTTTGTGTCTGACAACTGTTCTGACGATGACACACCACACGTTGTTCAGTCTTTTATAGATCAAGGCTTGCCCATTACTTACAACAGAAACCCTGAAAATTTGGGGGCTGCCCGGAATTTTATCAAATGCATGCAATGGGCATCTGGTAAATACATTTGGTTGCTTGGTGACGATGATTTGTTAAAACCGGGGGCGATTGCTTATATTTTGGATTTAATTCGAAATGGTGATTATGGGCTTGTTCATTTGAGCATTTTGCGAAACAAACTGTGCTTGCCTGAAGTGCAGGAATATGATGACCGAGATGAATTCTTGAAGACCGTGTCATATTGGATTACTTTTATGAGCGGGTGCATTTTTTTGAAAGAATCTGTGTCGCTTGTAGAAAATTGTGAACGCTTTATTCCTACTCATTTGCTGCAGATGCCATTTTATATTATGTCTTCCTCGTTAAGAAAGAAAAATCTAGTTGTTCGAAAAACATTAATAGACGATGGGCTAGATTCAAATAGTAATGGAGGGTATAATTTTTACCAAGTATTTGTAGAAAGCTACTTGAGTATATGGCGAGAATATCTTGATTGTGGAATAGTCACGAAAAAGTGCTATAACTATATAAAGAAGCATATTTATTGGTATTTTATTGTTGATTTTAATTACAGTTTGTTGTTGCGTCGTAAGAATGTTAAAGATGAAAAGTCGGAATTTATTGGAAATCGCAAAGGATTTAAAATAAAGGGGGCTTGGAGGCTGCTGCTAAAGCATTATGGGTTAGATTCGTATTTTTATATATCATTTGGGAAATATGTTCTTTTGTATTTGAAAGATCTTTTTAAAAAGGATGTTAAATGATTCTTTTATACAAAGTAATAAAAAAAATGAAAAGAATTGTTGGTCGTGTGTTTTGTTATATTCGATCAATTTTATACAGGCCGCTGTTTCGAGAAATGAAAGGCTCTATTAGAGGCTTTGAACAATTAGAAGGCGCCAAGTATATTTCTATTGGTTCTGAAAGCATAATTCATAAAGGATGTATTTTGACGGCTTGGGATTGCTACGGAGAAGATAAATTTTGTCCGTGTATTGAAATTGGTGCGAAAACAAGAATTGGCGAAATGTGTCAAATTTCGTCGTGTAACAAAGTTGTTATTGGTGAAGGCGTTCTTGTTGGTCGTAGAGTATACATATCTGACAATGCTCATGGACAATTTGAAAAAGAACAATTGAGTATTCCGCCTATTGTTAGGCCTTTATATTCCAAAGGCCCTGTAATAATTGGAAATAATGTTTGGATTGGTGAAAGAGCTTGTATTCTTGCGGGTGTAACAATTGGTGATGGTGCAATTGTTGCGGCTAATGCTGTTGTTACTCATGATGTTCCATCCTTCTCTTTGGCAGCAGGAGTCCCTGCAAAGATAATAAAGAAACTGTAATATTCGATGCTGCATTCAATCGCTGTCATACTTTTTTTGTGCATATGCGTATCTTCATTTATATCTACTAAATGGAGCGTAAGTCTTTTTATTGTGCATAAAATATTTATACCAGTGTCTTATATTACCATTGGTTCAATTGCTTTTCCGTCTAATTATCTTTCTATATTAATATTTTTGGGCTATGTGCTGAAAAACGTGCGGCGAGAGAAACGTTTTTGCTGGCTGCCTGTGAAATATTACGTTGTTTTTTTTGTTGGTTGTGCTGTTTTCGCTACGTTTAGTTGGAATTTTTCTTTATGTTTGGGAATTATAAAGTCAGATCTTATTTCTATGATTTTAATTCCATTTGTTTTGACCAATATTGCTAAATTCGACGATGAATCATGGAGATTTGTAAAGAAAATCTTGTTGGTGTCTATCGTGATATCTGTAGCTTATGGATTGTTTTTGATTCCTTTGAAGGGCATGAATCCTTATACGATTGAATTGAAGAAACTTGTTGGTGGTACTGGTTTTTCGGAAAATTGGTTGATGGAAGAAGGCCGTATCTTTGGAAGAATTACGGGAACATTTGCTCATCCGATGTATTACGCAAATTTTCTATTGTATTCCTTTTTGTATGTGCTTTATCTTTGTGTTGGAAAAAAAGAACGTAAAATAAAGTTGCTTGCATTGGTGATTTTATTTTGTCTAATGACTTGCGGGGTTCGGTCTGGTATAATGGCGTTAATGGGAGTATTTGCATTTTTTTGTTTGAGAACGAGAAAAACAAAAACATTCGTTTATATTGGTGCGTTGATAATTGTGCTTTTAGTGTGCTCCGTCTTGTTTCCATCCTTTTTTGAATATATATCATCTCCGTTTTTCCCGGACGAGTCTTCTAGTACTCGCGGGTCATCATTTTCTATGAGAATAGAACAATTTGCAAAATCATTGGATGTTATATCGGGACGAGAATTGTTCGGCATGGGGTATGGTTGGACAACTTGGTATATGCAAGTAAAAACAATTCATCCATATTTATTGGGATTTGAATCCTTGGTTCTCAAATTAGTATGCGAAGGTGGGTTGCTTGGTATACTTTTATTCGTATGGTTGTATAAAAAAATGTATGGACTGAAAATACAGCTAAAACATAATAAGCTTTTTTGCGAACTTATGATTACTGCGTATTTGTGCTATACACTGTTTACGGGTGATTATCTTTATTCTGTTTATTTTCTTCTTTTTTATTCTATGATTTATGGTGATTATATTAGATATTTATATGGAAATGATAAAAAAATAGATTTTAAGAGGTAGTGTTATGAAAAATGTTGCTTTTACCATATGCGCCAAAAATTATTTGGCGCAGGCGATAACTTTAAAGAAATCCTTCGAACGGCATAATCCGGAAAGCGACTTCTTCATCTATCTTGCCGATGAAATCGGTGATGGAATAGATAAGGCTAGTGTTCGAGAATTAGATGTCTCTTGGATTCCTGCGTGGAAAGAAATGGCGTTTAAGTATGATGTGGTTGAGTTTAATACGGCAATAAAACCATTCTGCATAAATCATCTTTTCAATCAGGGATACGATAAAGTTGCGTATTTGGATCCTGACACATATGTGAAAGATTCATTCCAGTATATTTGGGATGTTCTTGATAGAAAGTCGATTTTGTTGACTCCGCATTATTTTTCGGTTAAAGAACATTTTGACGGCGCTGTTGGTGATGCCGCTATTTTAGGGCAGGGCGTATTCAATTTAGGTTTCGGAGCGTATCGAGCGACGCCGAACGGACGGAAATTAATTTCATGGTGGATGGCGAAACTTAAAGATCAGTGCTATGTTGAGTCGTCAGAAGGAATGTTTGTCGATCAAAAGTGGATGAATTATGCACCGGTATTCTTTCCGGATGATGTGGAAATATCGCATCATGCTGGTGTGAATGTTGCTATATGGAATTTGCATGAAAGAGAGTTGTTGATTGAAAACGGAAAATACGTTATTAGGCGGTTTGATGGAGAAAAGTTTCCTTTAATTTTGTTCCATTTTTCTGGTTTTGATCCGTTTGAGACAAAAGTTATTAATCGTCGGCATCCGCAATACAATGTTGATACTTATCCTTCATTTAAGCCGATAATTGAAGAATATAGAAAGAGCATCTATGACAATGGGTATGATAAATACTCTGTGATGCCTTATTCCTTCTCTACATTCTCTAATGGCGAGAACATCATTGTGATGCAACGTCGATTATTTAGGAAGTATGTTGCGGCGAATAAGCCTTTTGTAGATCCCTTTGATATAGAAGATTCCTTCTATAAGGTGCTGAAGAAACATGGCTGCTTAACGAAGGTGTTTTCATCAAATATAAGGGCGTCAAAGGGGACGAAAGAAACTGCTGGAAAAATGGAGAAAAGGTTCCTTATTCCGATGGCAAAACTGTTAAAGAAAATATTGGGAATTCGGTGGTATTTTTATTTTGTTCGATATGCCACTCAATTCCGCAAGCCTGAATATCATGATTTCTTGATAAAGTAGGACACTATGATTCCTAAAATAATCCATTACTGTTGGTTTAGTAAAGACCCTCTTCCAAGCGATGCGGTTCGTTGTATTGAAAGTTGGAAGAAGCATATGCCCAACTATCAAATTCGTAAATGGACATTGGATGATTTTGATGTAAATGAAGTTGCTTTTACAAAAGATGCGCTAGATCAACGAAAATGGGCGTATCTTACCGATTATGTCCGCCATTATGCCCTGTATAATTTTGGGGGGGTCTATATGGATTCGGATGTTTTAGTGTTTAAAAGCTTTGATCCGTTATTGACGGAGAATTTTATTTCTTCTGTAGAATGCCATCCTGGTCCGCAAGAAGCTATAGAATTAAAAAAACGAATCGATTCGGCTTATTGCCGTAATTCAACGGAAATAAAAGTTCCTGGCATCGGCGTACAGGCGGCTGTTTTATGTGCTTCCCCTGGTCATATATTGAATAAAAAATGCATGGATTTTTATAAGAGTATTACATTGGCAGAGGTGCTCGAAAAACACTATACTGCTCCAACTGTAATAGCATATAATTCGGAACAGTTCGGCTTTGTGTATCGCGATGTAGACCAATCTTTGAATGAGTCGATAAAATTTTATTCATCGGCTGTTTTTGGCAATTTCAATCAGTATTCAAAAAAATCGTTTGCGATTCATTGTTGTGCGGGGAGTTGGGTTGAAAAGGGATTCAAAGAGAAGTTTAAAGATTTCTTAAAACAAAACTTGTTTACAAGGAATCTTTATAGAAGATATGAAATAATTAAACAAAGTAAAGTGATGGAACATTTGGAATGAAGAAAAGTATTGAACAGACTGTAAAGAATAGTTTGTGCACTGGTTGCGGCCTGTGTGAGGATGTTTGTCCCTTTTCTGCAATATCGATAAAACGTGGCGTAGAAAATACTCCAGTTGTTAATCATGAGAAGTGTGTTGAATGTGGAAAGTGCCTGAAGGTATGCCCAGGAATAGGATGCGAATTAAATCGTCTAGCGAAAGCATCTTTTCCGGATGAAAATACTGTGCACGATCGATATATAGGGTATTACTTGGAGACATATATTGGCTATAGTAATAATTATGAAATTCGATTTCATGGCGCATCGGGTGGAATTCTATCCCAATTTCTCATTTATTTACTAGAAAAAAAAGTGATTCAAGGTGCGGTTGTGACTAGGTTCTCTTTGAATTCTCCAATGAAACCAGAACCATTTATTGCAACAACTAGAGAAGAAATACTGAGTGCCAGAAGTTCAAAATACTGCCCGGTTTCACTAAATGGAATGACAAAAAAAATTTTGGACTTTGAAGGCAAGGTTGTCGTTGTGGGACTGCCTTGTCATATTCAGTCATTAAGGAAAAGGTTGGAATTTGATCGAAAGCTCAAGGAAAAAATCGTAGGACTGTTTTCAATTTATTGCTCAAGTAATAGAAATTTCAATGCCCAAGAATTTTTGCTGAATTATTATGGGATTCATAGAGACGATGTGAAAAAATTTGCTTATAGAGATGATGGATGCTTGGGAAATATGAAATTATATACATCGCCTTCTAGTCCTTTGCTGGATATTCCATTCATTGATTATTATGGTGCTCTGCGAAGTTTCTTTAAGCCGCGCCGTTGCTTGAGCTGCATAGATCATTATGGGGAATTGGCTGATGTTAATTTTGGCGATATCCATATAGCTCCTTATACTGAAGATGCTGTTGGTATAAGTTCTGTTGTTGTTAGAAGTTCTGATTATCAAAGACTTCTTCTGCAGGCTGCTGATGAAGGGGTGCTGCATTTAGAAACTATTAATCACACTATTGTGAATGAATCCCAAAAAGAAATGCTTTATCCTAAGCAACGTAGGGTCAAGGCTATTATGAGTATGGATCGACTTCTATTTAGAAAAACGGCTGTTTATGATAAGGAATTGGATAAGCCTCGCTTGAAGGATTATATATCCGAGGTCTTGTGTAATTGCCAAAGATTTGTTGGTAAACATCCGTCTTTGTGGTTTATTATTCGTTATGTTTTTAGTAAAAAAATCCCAAAGGAGTTTCGCCGATGATTGGATTGTGTATAAAGTATTTTCATGAAAATTATGGTGGAATGTTGCAGGCGCTTGCAACGATTACGTATTTCAAAAAAAAAGGTTTGAAATATGAATTGGTGCAGTATGAAAAATGCTATTCCATGATTGAAAAGATTAAACAAGTCCCGAGACTTTTGAATGGAATCTTGTTGAATGACAAAAAAGAGGCTTTTCTAAAGAAACGTGGTGCGAAAAAACATCCGGAGTTCCTAAAAAATGATTCTATTAGAATGGCTGCGTTTGCCGAATTCAAGAAACGGAATTTTGTGGAGCTTTCTCCGGTGTTTAAAGGGTATACTGCGCTATGCGCGGGTGCCAGACGGTATTCCGCAGTTGTTTCTGGTAGTGATCAACTATGGTCTCCTGCGGGCTTGCCTACCAACTATTACAATTTGATGTTTGTTCCAGATGACATCCGTAAGATTTCAATAGCATCGTCGTTTGGGGTTAAACAAATTCCATGGTATCAAAAAAAACGGACTGCAGAATTCCTGAAAAGGATTGAATTTGTGAGCATGCGAGAAAATCGTGGGAGTGAAATTGTCGAGGAACTGACGTCCCGCAAGGTGCCTACAATTTTGGACCCTGTTTTTTTGTTAAGTGCGGACGAGTGGGCCGAGTTGCTCCCATACAAAAAGGAAATAAGCGAACCCTATATTTTCGCCTATTTTTTAGGAGCGGAACCGTCCCATCGAAATGCCGTTAAGGATGCTGCTAAAAAACTTAACTGTAAAATTGTTGCTTTAAGACATCTTGACCAATATGTTCCAATAGATGAGAAATTTGGAGACTATGCACCGTATGATGTGGATCCCGCTCGTTTCTTAAATCTTCTTCGTGGTGCGAGCTATGTTTGTACAGACTCGTTCCATGGATCAGTTTTTTCTATTATACATAAAAAGAAGTTTGTTACGTTCAATCGGTATCGTGAAGGTAGCAAACATTCTAAAAATTCCAGAATAGATACACTTTGTAATAATTTGGGACTGCAAAATCGCCGCTTTAGAAATTCACTTGAGTTAGAAGAACAGCTAGTTGATTCTATTGATTATGCCTTAGTAATGGAAAAATTCAATGCGCTAAAGAAGAAAACAGATTTGTTTTTAGAACAGGCTTTTGATGGTATTGAATAACATGATTTAAGTGATGCTGCCGAGATTTTTCAAATATTTAATATTGATTGCCAATCCAATTGATTCTGTTCTTTATCCATTGTTTTAAGCTATCAACGACATCAAAATAAGTTGTGTATGCTGTGTTATGCCAATGACTTTTTGTGCTTTCTAAGATATTCCATTTTTTAAAGTTGTTCTCGGCTGCGTAATGAAGTCTGCTTGAAATTTGATCTATGGAATCAAGGATGCTTTGGAAAGATTCTTGATTGTCCCTCCAAAATAAGTAGGCTTGGTTGGAAAATGCAGAGTCCTTAAAAAGATGCGTATCCCAGCAGGAGTTCCTAATGTGCCAATCAGTATAGGTCGCAACTTCTTCGGGATGCCCTCCCATAGAAAGGTCAAAATCCCATACTGGGCCCATTTGAATGGTCTTTCCAACTTGCCATGTGAAGAAGACGCTGCTTCCGCACTTCGCATCTGGATTTTTCGAGAATTCTTGAACCCAGTAATGTTTGATGTATGCGTCTATATCAATCCAATTACTAATGGAATCTGTAAATTTTTCTTTTTTTAAATATTCTTCAAAATCACGAATAAAAACAGCAAAAGTGTGTCTTGTTGAATCGCTAGCATCCTTTGGATAATGCATGTTGTAAATTCGATCTTGGAAAGGAATTATACGCTGATCTTTGTCTTTTATTTTGACATCGAATTCAATAAGATATGATTGCTCGTTTTTAGGAATATCTACTCTATCTTTGTCGACTTTAATTGTTTCTGTAAGCAGATACACACCTAAATATTCTTTATTTAGATATAGCTCTATAAATTTGCATCGAGGTGCATAGCTTGCTCCCAATTGCTTGGATAGATTATACATCAGATAATTTTTCATCAGAGTTTTGTCGGCATAGTTTGCGATGAGTGCCCAATCTCGGTCTTTGGGCATCTCTAGCATTTCCTGCTTATTTGAAAATTCAATCTTGTAGCTTTTCTTGGGCATGCTTGTCCAAGATGTATTACCCCGTCCCCTAATTGTCAATTCCATTATTTTGCTTTCGGGAGCTTTCTCGCCCCATATCTGCAATTTCGCAGGGATTTCTGTTTCGCGGTCTTTGATTTCTCGGTGATTCTCCGTTTCTATGACGATTCTCGGGATGCCTGCATAGGGGTATTCTGTGTCGTCTAGGGGAAGGTATTTGCTGATGGTGTCGCTGCCAACTTCGGATGGATATAAAGAATCCATACTTGGTGGTTCAGTAATGGTGGATTCCTCCTGAGTTCCTACAGTCTCACTATTGCTGCATGCTGTAAGGATGAACGCAAGCATGGCAAAAAAGGGGACGGCGGGTTTCATTATGGATGGTTCTATTGGAAACAGCGGCATGTTTTTGGTGAAATATAACTAATTCCAATCGATTTAATGAATTATGGGAACTTTTGCTCCAGTATATTCTGTCTTTTCCGTGGATTTTTGCTTTATAGAGATTTTGATGTCGTCAGTGGGGGGGACTCTCTAGCATTGAGATGATGGCTCAAAGTTCGCGGGAATAATCAAAGTTGACTTTTCCTATTTATTAATATATATTGTGAGGTGAATGACTGTGTAGAACGCATGCTAAATATAGTGTGCGAATGGGGCGAAAAATGAATGCAGATAACCAGCCGAAGGTGTTTATATCGTATTCTTGGGTAATACAGGAATGGGTCGGTGAGCTTGCTAGACGCTTGATGAATGATGGCGTAGAAACAAAAATAGATCTCTGGGATCTGAAAAAAGGCCAGGACAAGCATGTTTTTATGGAATCGATGGTTAATGACGAATCTATCGACTACGTACTTATTGTGTGTGATAAAACATATACCGATAAAGCGAATAAAAGAGAAGGTGGTGTTGGAGAAGAAACGGCTATTATAACTTCAGACCTGTATGGAAAATCTTCTCAAACAAAGTTTCTTCCATTGGTTTTAGATAAAGATGCTGATGGCGAGGCGTTGGTTCCAATTTACATTAAATCTCGCATCCATTTTGATTTTTCAGAAGTAGACAACTACGAAAATGCGTACGAAGAACTTTTGAGGCATATTTACGATAAGCCTCTTATACCAAAGCCGAAGTTGGGTTGCATGCCTGAGTGGCTGAAAGATAATTCTGTCAACTTATCGTCCTTATCAAAGCATGTGTCGGTTTTGAAGACTTCAAACAATGAAACGCGTAAAAATGCGGCTATTGCTGAATTTTATCAGGCTTTTGCAACTAAGGCGAAGGAGTTTGTTGTTGATTGGTCGAAAGGCGTTGGAGGTGAAATCATTGCGAATATTGAGGCGATGAAGCCTTTGAGAGACTCGTATTTGGATTTCCTGAAGGAAGTAATACTTTCTGAAAGGGATGTCGCAGATTTTGTGTGTAGATTTTTCGAAAACGTATACAATGAATTGATGTTGTTGCCTTCTAGTGTAAGTACTTATCATGAGTCGTCTTATGAACATTACAAATTTTTGTTATGGGAAACGTTTGTTTGTACGATGGCTTATTTGTGGTATTATGAAAAGTATAGAGAAATTTATTTAGTTTTGACTCATACGTATTTCCTACAAAGCCAGATTTCCCCAGTAAAAGATATTAGACCTAGTTCCATTGAGCAGTTTGTGTGTGATTGCCGTACCCTTGAGGATTATGGTGCTGGCCATCATTTGCATTCATTCACGGCGGATATAGCTGTTAAACAGGTTAAAGAACCGTTGATAACACAAGAATCGTTTGCACAGGCGGATATTTTTATATGCCAAATGTCTTTTTCGCTAAAGATAAGCAAATTAGGTTTTTATTGGTTCCCGTTGTCTTATGTCTATACCAAAAATGCGTCAAGTTTTTGGGTGAAGTTATCATCTAGGCAGTTTTGTGAAAGAATCTTGCCGCTGTTTAATGCCAAATCAGTTGATGACTTGAAACGTATTATTCGAGAGAACTCTGTTGATCCAGACTACAAATATTCTGGTGCTTGGCACGGAGTTCCCAGAATACCTTGGAAGATAGATGACTATGAGGTTGCGGAACTGATTTAGAAGATTGATTGCGATTGCCGAATGCCATTACTGGATAAAATTTTATTTTGGGAAGAACCTTGGTCCATATTAACTAGTATAAAAAAGTAGGAGTAATCGTATATGAAAAGAGTGCCCTCAAGAAGTCTCTTTGCAAAATCGATGCGCTCGTTTTATTGTGCATATTTAGAATGTCATAAAAGTGCAATAAATGACGAGCAGGCTCAATTCTTTATGCGTAAGTTTGGTTTATCCGCAAATTCATTGGCTGATAACGAAAATAAAGAATTGAAAGCATGCGTATTTTTCGTTTTTCTTAGGCTAGAATACATTGATTTTTCTATAGATAAAGTTGCAAAGTGTGTTATTTTGGAGCAATTTGAAAAAGCGCATAGAAAAGGTCTGTACCTATTCCAAATGATAAAATTGATTGTAACCGCGCTCAATAAGATTGATCAGATTGTCAAAATGAGGAATTCTCAGACATTTGATTGGTTCGATGTAGAATTGTTTAAAAAATTGATGATGAACAATCTCGACGAGCTCCAGTTGAACTCTCGAGATATTATACGCGAAGAACTAATCATAAAAGATTTAGTGTGCATAAAAGATAAAATGAAATTATGTAAATTTTTACTTCCCTTGTATTTGATGATGAATTCTTCTTTCTATGGTGAAAAAACAAAAAAATATGCACGAATAACTTTAGATAATTTTAGGACTATGCTACAAGATGCAACTCTTCAGCATCTTAAATTACAAACAAAAAAAATGACTGGTATTAAGAGTAAACGAAATTCTGACAATGGAACAACTCGAATTTTGGGTGTATTTACACGAAAAAATGAAGATATATATCTCTTTAGGTTAGATTTTCCTCATAAAAATGAGGAAAGTATTCACATAAATGTTCATGAAACAAAAAACGGAAGCATTGTTGCTGCTGCTTATCCTCTAGAAAAAGATGAAATACAGAAATTCTCTTTAACGCAACAGGAGATTGACGAGATATTTGTTGATGACGGAAAGCGTTATTGGTTTAAGCTTAGAAGCCGAAAAAAAATATCTGAACTAAGAAAATCTCAACAACTAAAAGAAGCGTTGCTGTCCAGGTTTAGATCTCAGAGTCATTTTATTGTTCTAAGTTCATGTAAAGAAAGAGAATATTATAGTTTTGTTGAAGAATATAAAAGAATATTAAAATTGATGCACCTTCCGTTCGCAGAATCGGAATCTTTTGATAAAGAAGATGCTAAAAATGTGGACATTATCTATAAAATTCGAAACTCCTTGATTTCAACAAAAATGTACGGTGCTTGTCTTTTGAACCGTGTTGGGGTTGAAATTTCGAAAATTTCATCATTGACAGGTCTGTCGGATGTTGTTGTTGTTGATTTATTGAATAAAACTAAGGGCCTTTATTAAAATGTACATTATGATGAAATGTCTTTGGTGGAAAAACATGATTAGGTAGTCTCTTTTAATTTGAGATTGACATAATTTCCCTTCATTTTGTCACTTAGTGTCAAAATAAGAATGTATATTTTAATATAGCTCGTTATACAATTTCGTTCATAAGGAATTGTATATTGTAGTTGTAGCCTGGAGACACATATGACAAACTTCATCGGTATAGAATATCTTGCCGCATTGGCTCTCATTAAAATGGGAAAGTCCGAAATCTCTCTATCAGAGCTAGACAAGTTTCGCGTGAATGTGGTCAAGTCGTTTGAAGAAAACAAGATATCGTCCATTTTCTTGTTTTCCGAAAACTATGTGCTGGATATGGTGCGCAACTATTCTGATTGTTTTGAGCTGGACGATAATGGCGAAATCTTAAAGTTAAAGGTTGAACCGGCGACCTTGGTTGCCAAGTTCGTGGCGTATCTATCTAATGACATTATCAAGGCGGCCTATTCAGCTAAAGAAGCTGTATGAGTAAGTTGCTGAAGATAAAAGATCCGGTTTTTGGATACATAGAAATTGCAGATGATGATTTGAATGCTGCCGTAAACAGCACTATGTTCCAGAGATTGCGCGATATTGTTCAGACGAGCTACTCGTCTGTTTATCCATCTGCAGTTCATAATCGTTTTACTCATTCCCTAGGCGTCTATTATCTAGGAAAAATTGCCCAGTCCTGTTTGTCGCGTGATATAAAAAGGCAACAGTTGGCTACCGCTGAAGATGTTGATAAATATGGCAAGACTTTCCTGCTGGCATGTCTGATGCATGATATAGGGCATTCGCCCTTTTCTCATACGGGCGAACATTTCTATTTCAAGGAACGGAATGCCGCCGCACAGCCTATGATTTGGCGTAGGCTTCTCGATGAACTGGCTGATGACGACTTTGTGTCTGACTTGCCAGATGGAAAGGTTGTCGGCGCCGAGCACGAGGTCATGAGTGCCTATGTATCGATAGTTAATTATTCGCATATATTTGAAAAATACGACAAAAGTTTCTTTACGCGCTGTATTATTGGTCTGAAGTATTCCGATGCAAACGATGTCAGAAATTGCTTTATTGATTTGCTTAATTCCAAGACGATAGATGTTGACAAGTTGGACTATCTGATTCGTGATAGTTTTACAACTGGATTTAAGAGTATAAATATCGATTATAAAAGGCTCTTGAATGCTGTATGTGTGATAAAAACGGGTTGCTCGATATTGCAAGGGTTTGAAAAGTCTGCTCTGAGTACGCTCGAAAGCGTGATTCTGGCTCATGACATGGAGCGAAAATGGATTCAGAATCATCCTGTAATAAAATATGAGAGCAATCTTGTCGCATACATGATTGCAAAAACGCAGGGTGCGTATGAAGAGCAACATTTGCCGCTTTTTTCTGCCGAAGCGTTGTCTGAAAAGGGTGTGCAAAACGAGAATGGCCGAATCTGCTTATTGTCAGATGCTGATATAAGTTCTTATGCAAAGAAATTTTACGGTAAGGACAAGTGGATAACGGAGTTTTTTTCGAGGGGCACGAGAAAGAAGCCTTTGTGGAAGTCGGAATCTGAATACAGGTTCTATTTCGATAAGGCTGGCGTTGCACCGAATGTTTTGTCGCTTTTGGAAGAAAAATTCAAGTCCCTTCAGGATGCTCTCATTCTTAGGTATGACTTTCCTGTGATAAATCAAAGAGTCTTGGATAATTTCAATTATGAAATTGAAAATGCAAAGTTTGTTCCGGCTGTAGTTTCTGCAGGAAAGAAAGCTGAACTCGATAAGGTGATTTGCCTGATAAATATGCTGAAGGATTATTCCGCCGAAAAGGAATTTCCTTTTGAGTATGTGATTATACGTGCAAATCAATTCAAGACTGGTTTCAATAAAAGTGAACTCAAGAATATCCGGGTTCGAATTAGCGACCGGGAAAATTGTATTCTTGATGATCTGTTGCATTTGTTCAATGCGGACAACCCAAGAGACAATTATTTTTACCTTTTTGTCGATTCATCTGCCAAAGGAAAAGTTGATGTCGGTGAACTGGCGCAAAAAATTGCCAATTTCGCTTTGCATGAGTATCAGCAGAGATAATCACTCGATTTAAAGAGGGTTGTTGCCATGAAAATTCTTCTCGCTAACAAGTTCTACTATCGTCGCGGTGGCGACTGCATCTATATGCTCAACTTGGAGCAGTTGCTCAAGCAGCATGGTCACGAGGTTGCCATTTTTTCTATGGATTATCCCGAAAATCTTGATAGTCCTTGGAAAAAGTATTGGCCTAAGAACATGTCAAAGTTGGCTGCGTTTACGCGCCCGTTCGGCGATGCCGAGGTTCGCCGCAAGTGGACTGCCTTGCTCGATGATTTCAAGCCGGATGTCGTTCATTTGAATAACATCCACACGCAGCTTTCGCCGGTGATTGCGGAGATTGCGCATGGCCGCGGAATTCGCGTGGTGTGGACCCTGCACGATACCAAGCTGGTTTGCCCCTGCTATACGTGCACGCGCGATGGCAAGTGGTGCGAGGAATGCTTTACCGACAAGAAGGCCGTGATTCGCCACAAGTGTATGCCTGGGAATATTCCCGGCGCGATTATCGGCTGGCGCGAGATTCTGAAGTGGAACAAGGACCGCCTGCAGGCCTGTACCAACAAGTTCCTGCCGCCGTCGCAGTTCCTTGCCGATACGATGGTGAAGGGTGGCTACTCCGCCGAAAAGATGCAAGTGCTCTGCAATTTTATTGACGTGAGCAAGGTGCAGAATCCGTCCTTGAAAAAAGAGGATTATTATGTGTTCCTTGGGCGCGTGAATTCCGTGAAGGGCGTGCCGACCTTGTGCAAGGCAGCTTCGCAGTTGCCGTACAAACTGATTGTGATTGGCGGTGGAGAACTGTTGCCTGAATTGCAGGCGCAGTATAAGGATTGTGCGAACATTGAATTTGTCGGACAAAAGAACTGGGACGAATTCCGCCCGGTTCTCGAAGGCGCGCGCTTTATGGTTTTACCCGCCGAATGGAGCGAGAATAACCCGCTCACGGTTATCGAATCGCAGTCGCTCGGAACGCCTGTTCTTGGTGCAAGGATTGGCGGAATTCCGGAACTGATATGCGAATCAGGATGTGCGGGGGATGCCGCTGGTAAGAACGGCACAGCTCAAAATGCTGGTGAGAACGGCGTCGCGAATGGTATGACGTTTGTCTCGGGCGATGTTGAAGACTTGAAGGCTAAAATAGAGCAGATGTTTGCAACGGAATTTGACTATGCCTCGATTGCGAAAGCGGCTCAGGCTCGGTATAACGCCGAAGCGTATTACGAACGGCTGATGAAGGTGTACTGCGGGTGAATTGCTTGACTGAAGGCCCGCGAGAGCCCGGCCTCGGCCTTGGCCGGGGAACGCCATGAACTCAACAATGTCAGCCGCGCCGCCGTCGACCAGCGGGATTCCATTCACAATGCCAGGCTGATTCCCCCATGCATCATCGGGAAGAATGTCTCCATCGAGAACTGCACCATCGGCCCGAACGTGACTATCGGCGACAACTGCAAGCTCAAGAAGGCAACAAAATGATGCCATATGGTGATATCGAGTCTGGCCAATAAATTTAGTCAGCCTTTTGTTAAACTGAAAATGGCGCTTTTAAGTTGAAAACGCCGTTTTTTTTACTGATTAATCAGAGAAAAACTATTGTGCTCAATAGGCAATTAGTCACCTAAGATATGGTAAATCGATTATTCGCATATTTTGCTCCATCATAAAGCAATTTAACAGCTTTTAGTGTTTGAATGGGACCCATTATAAAGCTCATTTTTTAGGTGTTTTTTTCTGCTTTTTTGAAACGGCTGTTTCGGTGCCTTGCTTTTGATCTAAATAATTTTTCATAGATTGTAATTCGAGTTCGAGTTCAATTCTTTCGGCGATATTCTTTAATATCATTTGAGTCTCGTTTTCGTCAATTTCATAGGGGGAATCAGAAAATTTTCTCCCATAGGTTGTAATTGTTATTAGATATTGAGCCTTGATTCGCTCACCATTAATTATAACTGGATAACAAAAAGCGGAACCTCCGGGTTTTGCCTTGTCGGAATTGCTGAGATAGTATTTGTTTTCAGAACTAGCTTTTATTTTGTCTGCAATATAAACGTAAATACCTTGTTTTTTGCATTCTGCTGCAACGGATTTTTCTGACAAAAGATGGACAGGGTCAGTATGTTTGACATTTTGGCGGTTTTTAAATAAATAATTAGGAGGGTCAAGCAAATAGTCTATGATTGTTATGTCTATGTCTTCAACAGGTATATCAAAGATTTTTGATAAAAGAGAGCGGTATTCGATTGATGATTGAGTGATTTGGTCCTTTGGATGCGTAATGATTTGGAAAACCCTAGAATTGGGAAATATGTTGTTTAATTTGTCTATAAATCGTTTCTTTTTCAACAGAACGACCTTGTTGAAACACTCGAGAATATCATGCTGGTGCCTGAAATTCTTTTTATTTAGAAATTCGTGTAATGCGATAAGAAGAGCTCCGCAACCACCGATAATTAAGCATATGCAGAATGCGTATTTATGAAATTCGGGGTGAGTTTTGATAAAGTTGAGCTCGTTTCCGTAGATGTCTAGGCACAAATAATATGGTGTGGTAATGATTGGACATATTATCATCATTATTTTAACAATTGTTAAATCGTAGATGAAGTTAACTATCTTTTTTAGGATGTTTTTTAATTTCTTGAGCATGACTTAAATATAAAAACTTTCCATGACTCTTCTTGAAGCATTAGCAGAACCTTTGTGTGTTGACGGGTGTTTTCTGCAGAGCAGATGTGTATATAAGTACATCTGAACAAAAGATTCGCCAGTCTCTGGTTCAAGGTGTTTGGTGTGAGGGTTCGACTCCCTCTCTTGAGAAAAAAGCCTTTTTAAGGCGGTTAAGAAGGGGGAAGTGTCTGTTTTACTCTGACATTATTATGCCAAAATAGTCAATTGTCGTCGGATGTTTACTGCATTTGAGAGATTGTAATAATAGATGTAATTCTCATTGAAAAAATGTATATTAAGAGATTAGTGATGTGAAAATTTTATAACGAGATTTCTTTATGAATAATAAAACCTGGACAACGAAACGATTTTATCATGAATCCTCAGGTGTGTATGATGCAAATTCTCCTGTTTATAGTCTTGAAGATTTTTATGTAAGGGAGAATAAAATATATGTACAGTTGTGTAATGTAACTACATATATTGCGCTCATTCCTGAGCGGTATAGGTTGTTTTTAAAGAACTATAATTCGAATAGAAAAGTTGACATTGAAGAAAATGTTTTAGATGTTTCTATTAGTGATGAGTTGTTAGAGAATGTATGGGAAGAACGTGAGATTTGTCAGCTACCCATTTTTGTAAGCTTCCCCATAATTAGGACTGTTCATAACTAGACAAAAGGCAATTCTGCTTGCGTCAAAATGCTACCTTTGGTAGCAAAGGAACAGCCATGAAAAAACTGACTCATTCCGAATCGGAAATCGTCAAAAGCGTAAACGAACTTGAAACTGGGGTGTCTGCAGATGAAATCTGCAGGCGACTCAATGTTTCCAGAGCCACGCTCTATCAATGGAAACGGAAGTACGGCGGTTTCAAGATGAATCAACCAAGGACGATTCCGAAGTCGAGGCTGCGATACGGCAGAAGGCCGAGGCTGCCAACGACGGCTTCTGGAAAATATTCAGGCTGATTCGCAAGGATGGGCATCCGTGGAACCATAAGAAGGTCCACCGCGTCTACGAGGCGATTCATTTCAACAAGCGAAAGCCGTTGCGCAAACGCTTGCCGGCCCGTGTCAAGAATCCGCTCGTGACACCGGACCAGAATTCATTTCACATGAATTTCAAGATTGGTGCGATGGAAACGGAATCAAAATTTTGTACACGCAGCCCGGGTGTCCGACTCAGAACAGCTACATCGAACGATTTAACGGATCGAACCGAAGATCGGTTGATGAGAACAGGGTGATTTTGTATACTTTAAACCAGTCCTAAAAATGGGTAGCTGACAATAGGGCCAGGAAGGCTGTTTAATACGAAAAGTGAAGCGTATCGCTTCACTTTTCGCATAGGATAACTCGTTTAAGCCTGTTATTTTAACTGAGAATACTCTGGTAATAATATTTTTTGCAGTTGCGCGCTCTCCGTAAAGGAACTTAAAAAAGACCGGAACTTGTCGTAGGATTCTGGAAATCCCTGTTCCTCAAGCACGATTTTTTTTTCTTGTTCGGTTAACTCCGGAGAAGAAAATGCGTAAAAAGAACTGCTTGTTACAGACAAAAATTTTTTTTCTTCGGCTGTTAATGCCGTGAATTCAATCTTTATGTGTCCGGCCTTATCCGCAGCCGCATTTTCTGGAAACAACGTTGAAAAGGAAAATTTCATTTTTAGTTCATTCTTTCCTTTTTCCAGGGCGTTTATATCTAATTGCACTTGGCTTATTAGCCATTTTGTCATCGTTGCATTAGGCATGGGCTATCTCCCTGTTGTAATTCACTGTTCTGCAAAACTCTTCTTTGTAGGCTCTGCTGCTAAGAGGCATTTCCCAATCCTTGTAGAAAATATAGCGAGCTATTCTTTCGATATGATTTGTAAAAAATGTCTTGGCGACACTTACTCGTGTAAAGCTGGACAGAGATCGTGTTCGTAATTGTTCAAGATATTTTTTTACTTCCGAGTCTAGTTTTCCATAAAAAGCCCCTTCTTTGGGCAACTCGTCTTTAGTGTATTCGTCAATTTCCAAAGTTGTAACAGGACGACTGTAATCTTCTACACAAACTTTAAATTTTCGTGGTGAATCGTGGAATATTTTGTCTAACGGTGTTTTGTTGTCAAGTACATCTATAAGTTTATTGCAAGAAATGGGAATGATTGAATAACGCAATTCATCGATGTCATTACAATACACGAGATACAAGTCTTCTTTCCCGTTATTGCATACAAAGAATACAGGGATTTCATAAAAAAACAAAATCCGCTCAAGTTTTAGGTTTATTCCTTCTACAATAAAATTAGGGATTTCCATTAGTCACCTCAAAAGAATCTTTAATGTTTGCAGATTCAAAGAGAAATGCGTGTACATGTTCTAAGCCGCCATTTTGTTCGCTAAGAAAACCTTGTTCCTTCGTAACAAAGCCCCTTACAACAAATTTGCCTTTGTCGGCCTTGCCTATAAAGGTGTCTAGTTTGTCATATTCTTTGAAAAAGGAACAACTATAATTTTCAGGAACATTAGCGAAATTTTTATACCTAGGAGTATTTCTCAAAAGTTCTATCTGCGTTTTTAAATCAGCAGGAATATCGCATTCTTTTGATTCGCTTTCTGCCAATTTATATTTTTGAATATGATAGAACAGTTCGGCCTGAGAATAAAAGTCGCTTTTGAAAAGGGTTGATATTCCTTCGCCAGGTCTTCTTCTTACGCCCCGAAAAAGGGGGACACCATCAAGATCAACTCGAGGCTCAAAAGAACGGATGTCGATAACCCCCTCTTTTAGCGCCTTTTTAAGCACGCTTGGAAATTTTTCTGTTAATTCCTTTAATTCTACATCATTCATTGAACGATAAAATACTTTTTTTTGGGGGAAAAAGCAAATGGTCTTAAAAAGAAATATCTTATTTGAGGTCTATTTCTCTAAAAAGGAACATACTGGAGGCTTGGGTTGGACTGTGATGTAAAATTTTTAGTCAGGCCTATAAAGCGGGGCGTTGCGGGGCCGGCATTTGAGGCCCCGCTAGAAAGGGTAGCGGAAGACAAAGGGAAATCCCCGCCTTCGCGGGAACGAGGTTGTCGGACTCGACAACATCAACGACTATTACGATGTGCGCCTCAAGTACGGTCGCCTGTGGGAAAACGGTTTCCGCACACCCGAGGGCGGTCTGCTCGACGACCTGCCTTTCGGTTGCATGCTCGAGAGCTCTACGCTCGAAAAGGCTCGTTTTATCCGCATGGACCTCGCCGACAAGGAAAACATCGACAAGCTCTTTGCTGCCGAGAAGTTCGACAAGGTGGTGAACCTCGCGGCACAGGCCGGAGTGCGCTACTCCATCACGAACCCGTATGCCTACATGCAGAGCAACATGGTCGGCTTCCTCAACATTCTCGAGGCATGCCGCCACAACCAGGTGAAGCATCTGCTCTATGCGTCGTCCAGTTCTGTTTATGGCCTGAACAGCAAGGTCCCGTACAGCGAAGACGACAAGGTCGACAACCCGGTTAGTTTGTATGCGGCGAGCAAGAAGAGCAACGAACTGATGGCGCATTCCTACGCGAAGCTTTACGGCATCCCGATGACGGGACTGCGCTACTTCACGGTTTACGGCCCGTGGGGGAGGCCCGACATGAGCCCCATGCTCTTTGCCCGCGCCATCTCGAAGGGCGAGCCCATCAAGGTGTTCAACAACGGTGACATGATTCGCGACTTCACCTACATCGATGACATCGCTGAGGGCAGCGTGCATGCGCTCGACCACATGCCTGTCGCGGAAAAGTGCCCGAACGGCGTGCCCTACAAGGTGTACAACATCGGGTGCAGCCACCCGGTAAAGCTGATGGACTTTATCGCCGAAATCGAGAGCGCGTACGGCGAGCCCGCCAAGAAGGAGTTCCTGCCGATGCAGCCCGGCGACGTTTACCAGACGAACGCCGATACCACGAAGCTCGAGGCCGAATGCGGATACAAGCCCCACTGGAGCCTGCACGACGGCATCGCCGAGTTCATGAAGTGGTACAAGAGCGACAAGAACCCGCTGAGGTAGGGCAGTTGCTGGATGCGGGGTCGCTGGCGCGCCCCCGCGAAATATTTTTCAAAAAATGCGGCGGGGGTATTGACAACCGTCCTGCGTTAGGGATGGAAGCCCGTAGGGCCGGGAGGGCCGCTCGTCAAATGCACTCGGCCCTCTAGGCGGAAAAATTGCGGCGTGAGGCCGCAATTTTATGCCGCGAGAGCCCGCCCCCGGCCCTGGCCGGGGAACGCCCTGAGCTCAACAATGTCTGTCGCCTCCTCGTCTAGCATGGCGTTGAGCGTGTCCTCGACTGTGCCACGGATGAGCGTTTTCAGGTCGTCCTTGAGTCCGGCTTCGTCGATTTGCTGTGCGCACCCCTTAGTGGAATTTGCGAAAGAAAATATACGTTACCCATCGCGAACCTCTGCGAACTCGTAGGCGCCGACGTGAACATGGTCCGTAAGGGTATTGGGTGCGATACCCGTATTGGCTCCAAGTTCCTTTACCCCGGCTGCGGTTACGGTGGAAGCTGCTTCCCGAAGGATGTGAAGGCCCTCATCAAGACCGCCGAGAAGAACGGCTACAAGATGGGCGTGCTGAAGGCCGTCGAAGAAGTCAACGAATACCAGAAAACAGTGCTTTTCAAGAAGTTGGCGGCCCGTTTCGGCGGGGTGGAGAATCTGAAAGGCAAGACCATCGCCATGTGGGGCCTCGCCTTCAAGCCCGAGACCGACGACATGCGCGAAGCCTCTGCCCTCGTGCTGATTGATTTGCTTGTGAAGGCCGGCGCAGTCGTGCGCGTGTATGACCCGGTCGCCGTGAACGAATGCAAGCGCAGAATGGCTGGGCGCCCCGATGCCGCGGCAATCGTAAAGCAGATCGTTTATTGCAACGACATGTACGAAGCCTTGCTCGACGCAGACGCTTTGCTGCTCGTCACCGAATGGAAACAGTTCCGCATGCCGAGCTTCGGCGTGATGAAAAAGTCCATGAAGAACGCCCTCATCATCGACGGCCGCAACATCTACGACCCCAAGGAACTCGCCGAAGCTGGATTCGAGTATAGCGCCATCGGGTGCTAGTGGGAAGGGAATTGCTAGAAGAGGGGTTGCCGCCCCTCTTTTGGCGATTTTAGGGGAATTTACGCGAAATTTGGGAGGATTTAGGACCAAAATTGTATTTTTTTTCTTTAAAATCTTCCGTTTTTGTCATGTTTTGTCAAAATCTGTTGCTATGTTTAAATGTGAATGTTGAATCGGTAAAAAATGCGTGAAAAAAAGAATAAAGAAAACTTTTGAATCGATATTTAGTTATATTATGAGTAGAATGGACGCCTCTATTTATGCAAAGTTTCCGTCAGTTCTTAGGTCTGCTCTAGAACAGTGTCTAGTCTGTTTTGGTAATCTTTCTGTTGAACTTGAATTTGCTTCATTTTGTGTGTTTAGAAGGGTGAAAGGGACGGTTATTTCAGAAAATGATTTTAAATCGCAGGCGGAACTATATAGTGATGGACAATTGCAACGTTGGCCTAATAATACTGATGCGGAAAGAGATATTAGAAACTATAGCTGCTCATTGTTTGAAAATTTAACCGTGCTAAAAAAAATTTTTAATTCAAAAAGAAATCATTTTGCAAAAGGAATTCTTGAACCAAAACATGGAGCAATATCTAGGGATTCAGAATCCACTCATGTTCATTGTTGGCTTTATGAACAATCAAATATTAAAGAGAATTTTGAGGTTGTTGAATGAGTGATAACGAAACTTTTAATCTGAACGATTTGAAAACGGATAAGGTTCTTGTTTATTATGATGGACCTCTTTTGTTCGTATGTAAAAATCATTTTGGTCAGTATTACATTGCGTATTGTTGTGATGTTGATTTGAAAGAGTATGTTCTTGCTGCAACAACAATAAGATCTTTAATTGATTTGTTAGAAAATCGTATCACGATGTTTTGTATTTTTCAGGAATCTAATGAAAAGTGGAAAGTCGAGAACAGTTGTGCTAGAAAAATAGATGGAACTTTTGATGAATTAGATTTACCGGAAAAAGAGGCATTCCTAGATGAATTGAGCGAGCAGTTTGTTGATTATTTAACCGATTTGCGTAAGATTGAATCTCGTAGATTGAGTGTTACCAAATGGCTGGATTCAATTTATTCAATGAATCTATCTGTAAATTATGTTGCTGATTCAATATTTCCTAATTTAGAAAGGCCGAAGAAAAGTGTTTCCTCTTTCCAAGGGTGTAAGAGAATGTATGTATCCCAAAATATGGAGGTAGAATTATGCCCAATGTAGATTTAAAAAAATGGAAAGTAAGAAATATTCAGCTAAATCATGAGTGTCTCACAAAAGGTACTAATAAACTTTCTGTGGAATTACAATTTTCTATTAGTATTCCGCCACAAAATGAAAATTGTTTTGTGGAAACAAAATTAAAATTTTCCACAGAAAGTGGTGCTGTTTATTTTTCTATAGACCTTGTTTTTGTTTTTGTTCTGAATGAAGCATCTTTAACGGACGATGAAAAAAATGATTTGCTAAAAAATACAGGATTCCCAATTTGTTATAAGCAATTATGTAATTGTGTAAAAGATATATTGAGCGTTTCTAATAATCCTGAGTTGCCGATGCCAAATTACGAGGATGTCGAAAAAACCTTGTAATCTTGTATTGCTGAAATGAGACATTCCTGAGAATCCTTTGTTTTGGGAGACTTGTGTCCATTATCAGTGATAATGGGCATCGCCTTTGTCGATAACTAGTTCACAGACCCCTTCTGCAAAGGCCTTCTGGTCTCTTATCGAGTCAAATTGTCTGTCTAATACGATTCCGGCTCTTGTTCCGGCGGAGTCAACCCCCTTCTTCAGGTCAATATGTCCGCTTTCAACTCCTAAAACCGGGGCGGAAAGGGGATCTTCATGTCCAGAAAAATTATCGACACTACCCTCAGGGATTCCTTTCTTGAACGCATAAAGAAGCCGGGATGCCCGTCGGTCAAGACCATCGCCGAAGAAATGGGCCTGCCAAAAGCTACATTGTATTCATGGATTGCCGCAGCACGAGGACGAGGTCGCGAAACTGAAGGCGGAACTCGCCCGCAAGGAGAAGGCGTAAGCTTCCCCATAATTAGGACTGTTCATAACTAGACAAAAGGCAATTCTGCCTGCGTCAAAATGCTACCTTTGGTAGCAAAGGAACAGCCATGAAAAAACTGACTCATTCCGAATCGGAAATCGTCAAAAGCGTAAACGAACTTGAAGCCGGAGTGTCTGCGGACGAAATCTGCAGGCGACTCAATGTTTCCAGAGCCACACTTTATCAGTGGAAACGGAAGTACGGCGGTCTCGAGGTCAGTCAGCTTAAAAAGCTGAAGGAACTCGAAGAAGAAAACGCCAAGTTCAAGAAGATGTACGCCAATCTCGCCCTGGACAACGAAATTCTCCGCGAGGTCATCGAAAAAAAACTCTAGCGCCGAATGTCGCATTGGCCATGCTTGCATGAGCCAATATGACTGAGGCGAATTGAGTTTCTGCAAAACTCTAGCGCCCGAGGCCTGCAAGGAGATTGCGGGCGAAATAGCGAAGGAACACGACATCAGCATTACTCGGGCGTGCAGATTGATGGGCATCCACAAGTCATACTTCTACTACGAATCAACCAAGGACGATTCCGAAGTCGAGGCTGCGATACGGCAGAAGGCCGAGGCTACCAACGACGGCTTCTGGAAAATATTCAGGCTGATTCGCAAGGATGGGCATCCGTGGAACCATAAGAAGGTCCACCGCGTTTACGAGGCGATTCATTTCAACAAGCGAAAGCCGTTGCGCAAACGCTTGCCGGCCCGTGTCAAGAATCCGCTCGTGACACCGGACCAGAAAAATGTCACCTGGTCGATGGACTTCGTTACTGAAGTTTTGCAAAGCAACCGCAAGTTCCGCGTGCTCAATGTCATTGACGACAGTGACCGTGTGGCCGTTGCACAGAAAGTTGCGCATTCCATACCGGCAACTCGCTTGATTCGGTTCATGGAGGAAATCATTTGGGAGAAAGGCAAGCCGACCAACATTCGCTGCGATAACGGTCCGGAATACATTTCGCATGAATTTCAAGATTGGTGCGATGGAAACGGAATCAAAATTTTGTACACACAGCCCGGGTGTCCGACTCAGAACAGCTACATCGAACGATTTAACGGATCGTACCGAAGGGCTGTTCTTGACGCCTACATTTTCAGGACTTTAGATGATGTAAGGGAAATTACCGAAAAGTGGACGGATTACTACAACAACAAAAGACCCCACTACTCCTTAAACAACCTCGCTCCAATGGAGTATCGGTTGATGAGAACAGGGTGATTTTGTATACTTTAAACCAGTCCTAAAAATGGGTGGCTGACAAATTAAAATATGGGAGGACAATCATATGATACAACTTGGTGATTGTAAGATTAAGAAAAATGTATTTTATGTTGCTATTCCTGTATTGAAACCATTTCCTGTAGATTGCTTTAATTACGATCTTCATGAAAAAATTTTGGATGAAATTCAGAATTTAGAAGGTTCATATTTTGTTGAAGGGGTGACAATAGAGTATAAATCGCTGCCGGATGTAGAAAATTTTAGTCATATAACGCAACTCTTGTCTCCAGGGCGTCATGGTTTTAATCGGATGTTTGTGGTCCAAATGTCTTTTTTCAATGCATCTCATCTTATAAAGCCATATGATAGACTTTCGGCAGAAGAATGTTTCTTTTTCTCAATGTTTTCGTATTTATCGACTTTCGTCTATGCTTTTGCTTATGCATTAGGTATTTATAGTGAGGGTCTATTTGACATTGACGAGTCAATTATTTTTTATGAAGATGGAAGTTGGAAAAAAAATTCTAGAATATTAAACACTTTTCCCAGTTTATATGAGAAAGATGGTGAATTTTGTAGGCCTGAGACTGGTTTGTCACTTAAAAAAAACATTAAACTGGTTTCTGTCTATAGACGATGTTCTTAACTCTTGTGGTATGTCTGCTTTAGGAAAGAGTCTTTCTATTTATAGTAGAATGTTTTCATATGGCGCGTGGGATGACGATTCCTTTATGAGTGGCTTGCTTTCTGTTATGGCTTTAGAGGCGTTATATGAAAGCAATGGGTCAAGAAAAAGTTTGACCGAGAAAATTTCAGCGTTTTTGGATATTGATATGCAAAAGTGTGAAAAAGACATAAAGAAAATATATGATCATCGATGTTCAGTTGCTCATGGTGGATTTGAATTCCCTTTCAAATTCGATGTAAAAGATGCAAGCAAGGAGTTTGAAACCTCGTATGATAAAGCCCAAAAGTTTTTTGATATAGGCTTGCGCTATTTGTTTAAATCTTATAGAAAGATGATTTTAGAAAATAAGAAGGGGTTAACGTTTGCTTACAGGTGCTTGTAAGTAAATGTGTCCTTGACGAAGTGTTAAAGGAGAATATCTCATTCCTGTTGCCGCTAAAATGGTTAAACAATCATTTTGCGTTAGGGATCGAAGCCCGAAGGGCTGGGAGGGCCTCCGAAGGAGTGCTTTTTTCAAGGATGAGCGGTAAATGCTGTCGTTGTTTTACTCTACTTTTCTTTAAAATAGGGTTCTGATATTTAAATTTATTTTTAGTGTAGGATTACAGCAAATTTTCTCAATTTTTTTAGTAGTTCAAGTCCTTCTTCCCAAAAACTTTTGAAAGATATGTTGTTTGTTAAGACAAAGGTTAAGGCTCCCTCTTTGTAACGCTTGTTATAAGGCATTTTTAGAATTTCATACTGATTGACACCCCTTTGGCCTTCTTTAACAATTAATTCCATTTGTCGTTTTATGGGTGGATGAAGTATATCAATAATTTTTGGAATGGTTTTGAGTACGATATTATCAATGTCTTTTGTATGACGTCTAGTCGGAGGAAAATAGAGAAATTTTAGACCTATTGGCATCTGTAATGCATCCATCGTTTTAAACGATCGTCTGAATTTTTCTAACTCATTTTTTAGAGCTAACGTGAATTTTTCTGAATCTCCTTCTTTGGTGGGGATTTTGGGAATTTTTATAGACATTAATTTTAAAGTGTAATGATACAATTCTTCAAAACATTTGTATTGGGGATTCTTATATGCTTTCCATATGGGAGCGATGTCAAATATCGAAAGATTAAAAAAGTTTAGCAATGACTCCTGGTTGATTATATGGTCCGTCGCTTCTGCATCTTTAACAGTTTTTTGGCTGATTTTTTCAAAGCCAGGCTTGCCAACTAATAATTTGATAGATTCCGCAAAACTGCTTTCTTCCTGAAAAAAATCGTCCCTTTGAGGTCTTTCGCAGGAGTCGTAAACTAAATACACCATTTTTTTGAAATATCTAAATGGAACGACCCAAATGTTAATTTTAGGGTCTTCTGAGATTTCGTTGGATTCTGTTTCGTCTATGCAATAATGTATGGCGTGAAGATATGAAACCTGGCTGTCGTCATCAAATACAATTTTTGATAAGTCGTCCACCTCCTCCATGGGCTTATGCATTAAATCTAAATAGTTTTTTACTAGTTTGTGCACTTGGGGAGAATTTCTTTTTGTGCTGAAAAAAGAAAAGAACACACAAATTTCTTCAGTGTATTTTTTTTGAACTTTATCAGACAACGCCTTTCGAAACTCCCGAGCTTCGTTGATAGAAATATTCTTTGACTTCGGATTCTGGTTTATTGAAAAAAGGAGGCCATTCTCTAGCCAGTTAAAGTTTTTCATAAAAAATCCTGAATAATTACGCAATTCTTTCGTATTGAAATGTGCCTTTAATATGCTTGCCTAAGTATTTTCCCTTTGAATCGGCAACCAATAGTTCTTGGTATAATGCTTCTGGGACATGAAAATAGACGTATACCGAACCATTTTTGAAACGTACGAAAAGGTTCGTGCCGTCATATCCAACGGATTCCAGATTAGATGATTCAACGGGTGTCATGCTAGGAATATTCATGTTTCTGTACCTCTTTTTAGATGCTTTACTGTATGTTAATTTACGAAAATTTTTAGAAAAAGTAAAAAAGTCGCCATACAATAGGCCTATTTTGGCTCCTTTTTGAATATTTGATGGAAAATGAGTGTATATTAGAATAATGTGAAAATTATTATGGACGGAGTATTATGATAAAGAGTATAACGCTAAATAATGTTGCGTGCTACAAACATTCAACAACATTAAGTACGGACAAATATGTGAACTTGATTTACGGCCTTAATGGAAGTGGGAAAAGTACACTCTCGAAGTATTTAAAGAATCTGCAGGATGCTGAATATAGCTCTTGTTCTATAGAAGGCTTAGATGAGAATCAAGAGATTCTTGTCTATAATACAGAGTTTGTTCGGGAGAATTTTTATGAGTCTCCTCTTCAAAATGGGATTTTTACGCTATCTAAAGAGAATAAGGATATCGAGGAGCAGATATCTCAGGCAAAAAATATCATTGATGGAGAAACAAAAGCTTTAAATGATGCACAAGAATCTCTTGAATCTGCAGAAAAAACTAAACAGCAAAAAACTAATGCTCTTGCTAGCAAAGTTTGGGAAATTAAAACAAATTATAGTGGTGGAGATCGAGTTCTTGAGTACTGCCTTGAAGGTTTAAAGGGTAATAAGAACGTGTTGCTTTCTCATCTTCTGGGTGTTTCGAAAAGTCTGACTTTTCCTGCAGAAACGATAGAATCTCTGAAAGAAAAGGTGTTGTCAATTACGGGAGAAAATGCTCAGAAGTATCCATGTTTGGATACTATTCAATTGAATGTGAATGCTATTGAAACAAACGTTGTTTTTCAAAAACAGATTGTTGGAAACGAGAATAGTTCCGTTTCGGCGTTAATAACCGAATTGAATAATTCGGACTGGGTCAAACTTGGGTTACAATTTTTACCCCCAGTAAATGATGACGTGGCAATCTGTCCCTTCTGTCAACAAAAGACCATTACTTCTCAACTTGCTGAAAGTATAAAAAACTATTTTGACGAATCATATGAAAATGATTTGAATCTTTTGCGGAATCTTTTGTTTAAATATAGTGAGACTGTTCAGTTCTTCCCTAGTAAAGAAATTTATGAGAGAAATCCTAAATTTGAACCGTTTAAAAAAGATTTTGAACTACATTATTCTAAGCTTTACAGTTTGCTTAGACAAAACCAAAAGAAAATTGAAGAAAAAATAAGGACTCCTAGTGCTGCTATATCGCTTGATTTGACATCTGATGCCCTTGCTGAACTTAATGCGGTCATTCAAAAGATTAATGCTGAAATTATAGATCATAATGATAATATCGATCAGATAGATCAAGTTAAGAAAAATATCAAAACACAATTTTGGCAAATAATGCGTTGGCATTATGACTCTGATATTGTTGCCTATAATACCGAAACCCAACAATTGAATACAGACATTCAGAAAGCAACAGATAAGATTAAAAACGCTTCATTATGTATCAACACTCAAAAAAATACGATTGCTCAATTGCAAAAACAGACTGTAAATATTGACGAAGCAATTGGGCGCATCAATACTACGCTTCTTGATATTGGTATAACTGGATTTCAGATTGAAAAAGATGAAGAACATTTTTATAAAATTACGCGTGATGAAAAAAATGAAAACGTGTTTGTTTCGTTGAGTGAAGGCGAGAAAATGATTATTAGTTTTCTTTATTTTATTGAACTGTGTAAAGGAAAGAAGTCTTCATCGGAAATAGACAGAAAGAAAATAATTGTAATAGACGACCCAATGTCAAGTCTCTCAAATATCTATGTATACAATATTGGTCAAATTATTAAAGATGAAATCATTAACCGCAAAACTAAAAAGGGAAAAAATATTTTTGAACAAATTTTTATACTAACACATAGTCTTTACTTCTTTTATGAAATAAGCGACGCCTTTAAAAGCAAAGATAAAGACAAAGGTGTTATGAAATGTTTTCGTCTTGTAAAAAATGTGTTGGGAACGGAAATAAATGTTATGCAGCCGCAAGAAATTCAAAATGAGTATCAAGCGTATTGGTCTGTAATAAAGGATAAATCGCAGGAACCTGCGCTAATTGCAAATTGTATGCGCCATATTATTGAATATTTCTTTGGTTTTGTCGAAAAGATTCCGCTAAGTGAATGCTTTAACAAAGAAAAAATACGTGATAATGTGAAGTTTAGATCATTTTATCGTTTCATAAATAGAGAGTCACATTCTGAAGCTCAGAATATTTATGATTACAAAGAGTTTGATTATGAAGAAATGAAAAACGCTTTTAGAGATTTTTTCATAAATGCAGGCTATGAACCGCATTACAATAAAATGTATGGTGCATAATCATTTTTTTTTGATTATGCACCATGAACACTTCTGCGTTAGGGATCGAAGCCCGTAGGGCCGGGAGGGCCGCTTGTCAAATGCGCTCGGCCCTCTAGGCGGGGGAACCGTGGGGTGACGCCACGGTTTCGTGCCGCGAGAGCCCGCCCCCGGCCTTGGCCGGGGAACGCCATTTATACGTTTTAGGCTCTTTTCCTGCTTGGAAACGAAAACTCTTCTTGTTTTTTTGAACAGATAATCTATATTCAAATCATGGCTGACAAGTACAAAATCCCATACGTGAACATGTGCATCCGTCTTTTCGCACGGCGTTTCCAACTGACGCTTCAGAGTGCGGCGGATTACCTGTGCAAGTTCAAGGGAATTCGGTTCCTAGATGACTGCTATCCTTCGGAACATCTCCTACCTGTGGAAGATGCCTTGGACGACCTTGTCGCCGTCTGCAAAAGTAATGGTGGGTCAATCGGATGATTCTCTACCATGGGTTGACTGCAGCGCAAAGCGAATCTCTCGTATCAAAGATTGTCGAGAAAAACGTTCAACTTCTGATGAACGAGTTCTCTTTGAACTTGGAGTCCGCTTTTGCCTTTATATACAAAACGAAGGTGTTCGAGTCGCTGAATGCGCCTGACACGGGATTGCGTGCCCGAAGCGCCGATTACATCTACGAACTTGTGCGCGAAGAATTTTTAGCTAAACGCTAGCCTATACCGGCCTTGGCCGGGGAACCGCCCCAATCTCCGGGCGGGGCTACTGCAGAACAAGTACGAACTCAACAGCGTCACCATCGAGAACTGCGCCATCGGCCCGAACGTGACCATCGGGGACAACTGCAAGCTCAAGAACCTGACGATGAAGGACTGCATCATGTGGGGCAATTATCGCCAGCTGCTAGGGATTGTTTTGCGAAATTCAAGAAAATAAAAATAGGGTATTGACAACAGATTTCTGTTTGTGTATATTTGATAGTGAACAAATGTGTACTAATTGCTTTTTCTGCTTGTAGGCAAAAGGAGATAGGAATGAATGTATTGGCAAATGTCTCTGATAATAGTTGCTTTTGTCACAAAAAGTATATATATTTTGTGACAGATATGGATGATAAACTTTCGGATAAGGATTTGCTAGAAAAAACCATTAAGGCCATTCCCAAGGGGACGGTTTTTTCGAGCCGCGACTTAAAGGTTGCGATTGCGGATGATTCGCTCCGCCAGAACCTGAAACGTCTGGTGGATTGCGGCACAATACGCAGGGTCCGCCGCGGATTCTTTGAGCGTCCCCAGTATTCTAATTTTTTGCAGGAGGAACTTGATACTGACATCTTGAAAATGGCCGAGAGCGTCGCTAGGAACAACAACTGGACGATTGCGCCGACCGGCAATACGGCTCTGAATATTCTGGGGCTTTCTACGCAGGTTCCCGCTCGCTGGACATTCGTCAGCGACGGTCCGTACAAAAAGTACGATGTCGGCGGAAAGTCGCTGGAGTTCAAACACCGTGCAAACCGCGATATTTCCGGGCATTCTCCAAAGACGAATCTCGTCATCCAGGCGCTAAAGTCGCTCCCCGCAGAGCAATTGACGGACGATGTCGCTGAAAAGATAAGTCGCTTGTTGACCGAAACGGAAAAAAAGGCGCTTCTCAAGGAATCCACCCTTACCAGCAGGCGAATCCTCAAGAGCATCTACAAGATTTGCGGGGGAATTTGAAAAAAAATCCATTTTGACATTTTGTGACAAAATGGGAATCTATATTTGGTGTGTTCTATTACGGTTGTTGTTGCATTTTGGTTGAGTTAATTCTAGATTTAAACTATGGCACTTGAAATCAGATTTATACCGACCTTGAAGGGGCGAGAAGCCTTGGCGTTCGTCCTTGCGGCCGAACGCGCTACAAGGGTACGCGGAAAGCAGGACTTTTCCGAGCAGATCCGTAAGGCTGATTTGATTTTAAAAGAGGCCGGATTCATTTGATTTGAGTTCCGATTTGGCAGCGGAGGTTCGTCATGCGAGTGATTTCACAGGAATTTAGGCAGATGCTGAAAAGGAGCGATGTGTTCGCCCTTTTTTCGAGTTCTCGCAAGCCCGACCATTCCAAGCTGGACAAGGAAGTCGAGCAGTTCGAGAAGTGGATTGCCGAGGAACATGCAAAAGATCGCCGCCTGCTGCAGGAAGCCTCCCGCAAATAGAACTTAAGGATTTGTACGGCGGTCTTGTCGGTAGTCTTTTCGGTTGTTCTACTGGTAGTCATATTGGTAGTTTGCTTTTGCCAAATCGACTTGCGCATTTTTCTTGACGGATGTATATTTCGTTAGAGGGTAAGATAATGCTGACATTGAGCATAAAGAAGAACTTTAACGTGGTTGGGACCAGAAAAGCATGGCTTTACCAATTAGCAATATCCCAATCCTGACTGGCGCGGCTGCGGCATCCTTTGTGGAGAATGCGAAGGCTGCCGAAGAGAACCGTGGCTCCGTTGACTTCTCCCGGCAATGTGCCGAATGGAGAGGTTTTGATGCGCGCAATGCAGCGCGAATTGCCAAGCTGCGAGTCGAGGGGAAGTGGCCTTTTTAGAATCTTCCTGTATTCGAACGGTACTATCTTGATCCTGACAACAAGACGGGCTGCCGTTACCTAGTGGTCGATGCATATAACCAACCGGTTCCACTAGCGTTCTACGAGGCGAACGGATTTAAGTATATGTTCTCTTCGGAACAGCAAGAATGCGAGTATAGAAAAATCGAATCGGTAGCAAAACTGCATACCCGCATGATGTATTTTGACTTCAGCGGGATTCCTTTCATAATGCCTAGCTGATTCCATCGTGCATCATCGGGAAGAACGTCACTATCGGGAACTGCACCATCGGCTCGAATGTGACTATTCCTATGACGTCAACAATAGTTGCATAAGGCCCCGACACAAGATTGAGATGAGTTGTTGTATTTTTTGCAACAACTGTCAACGGTGGTAAAAATAGGCAAAAAAATTTTTTTTCAAAAAAAATACGTTTTGTCACAAAGTGTCAAAATGGATTATTTATTTTTGGGGAATGAACTCCGGTGGGGAATATTGTAATGATAGATGTAGAAGAATTGCTGCAGTCGAAAACTGAGACCGAGGTCCTTGAATTCAAGGAGGCCAAGTTTAATTATGATACGAACAAGTTGGGCAAGTATTTTTCTGCATTGGGAAACGAGGCGAATTTGGCGGGCAAAGACCGCGCTTATCTGTTGTTTGGCGTCAAAAATGATAAGACTGTTGTTGGAACTCGGCTGTCCAATGCTGAAATTAACAATTTCAAGCACGAAATAGCGAATCATACATCACCGACAATGTCCTTTATAGATGTGGAGCGTTTTTCGATTGGCGGGAAGGATGTCCTTTGTTGCGTTATTCCGGCGGCCCCGCAGGGTATGCCGATTGCATGGAAAGACCATTTCTATGGTCGCGAAGGCGAGAGCCTGGGTGGTTTGCATATTGCTGAAATCGAGCGCATCCGGAACCAGACGGTTTTTAGGGACTGGAGCGTCAAGGTTGTAGATGTAGCTTCGATTGACGATTTGTCCAAAAAGGCTATTGATGTTGCCCGTAAGCAATATGCGGAGAAAAATCGTCGCCTGAAAAAAGAGATTTTAGGGTGGAGCGACAAAGTCTTTTTGAATAGGGCCAGGCTTACGATTAACGACAAAATCACAAATGCGGCAATTTTGCTGTTGGGCAAGCCCGAAGCAGAACACTTTATAAGCCCTGCGCAGGCAAAAATAACATGGATTCTGAAGGATCGTGATGGGGTAGAAAAGGATTATGAGCATTTTTCTTGCCCGATAATCCTTTCTGCCCAGCAGGTTTTCAAGAAAATTCGCAACATTACGTATCGCTATATGCAAGAGGGTTCACTTTTCCCTGAAGAAGTCTTGCAGTATGACCCGTATTTGATTCGCGAGGCATTGAATAATTGCATTGCTCATCAAGATTATACTTTAGGCGGAAAAATTATTGTTGTCGAAAACGAAGATGGGTGTTTGACTTTCAAGAACTCGGGCGACTTTATTCCGGGTTCTGTTGAAAATGTGATAGAATCTGATGCACCTGAATCGGTGTACCGGAATCCGTTTCTTGTATCGGCGATGGTGAACCTGAATATGATTGATTCGGTTGGCAGCGGAATCAAGCGCTTGTTTGATATCCAAAGAAAGAAATTCTTCCCGCTTCCGGATTTTGATTTTTCGGGCCATACGGTGAAACTTACGCTTTATGGAAAGATTCTTGACATGAAATATGCGCGGGCGCTGGCGAACAACGAGAATCTTTCTATTAAAGAGGTTATGCGCTTGGATGTGGCCCAGAAGAAAAACTTTGCAGAACGGAAAAATGTAAGCGTAGAATCGGCGACGAATCCAATGAAGGCTGCGGCAACTACAACTTTTGCACAGACTTTTGCACAGACTTTTGCACAGACTTTTGCACAGAAAATCCGTTCCAGGTTCAAACAGGAATCGTCCTTCAAAAAGGCTTGTGACGGTTGCTTCTGCTTGATGGAATTTGTAAGCCAAAATCCGAATGTTTCATCGGGAGAATTGGCTGAATCGCTAAATCTTAGCCGTCGAACGGTAGCTACATACCTTAAATATCTTGTTGAAGCTGAATTCCTAAAAAGGGTCGGCCCCGACAACGGCGGCTACTGGGAGATTTTGGGTAATGGTAAGTAATGGCGATAATGCCGCGAGAGCCCGCCCCCGGCCCTGGCCGGGGAACCGCCCCGATCCTATCACCTGAAAAAGTACGGCAGGACAATCACGGGCGATACGTACATCGCCATGAACAATGGGCCCGTGCCGTCTGTCTTGTACGACGAGATGAAATTCTGGACGAGATTGGCGCGGACAACGAACTCCGCAAATACGTAAAAGACGATATTCTCTTCATGCCAACCCCACCCCCCATTTGTTATATTAGACGCATGACCCGCATCAGAAAGAAAGACGACGGTTCCGAGGTCCGCAGCGTTACGCTGGTGGGCCTGGGCTGGAACGTTATCTTGTCTGTGGGCAAGTTCTTCGCGGGCTATTTTGGCGGCTCCCAGGCGCTTGTTGCCGATGCCATCCACAGCGCTTCGGATTTCATTACCGACATCGCGATAATCATCGGTTCCAAGTTCTGGAATGCCCCTCCCGATGCGGACCATCCGTACGGGCATAGGCGTTTCGAGACGCTCATTTCGGTGGGCATCGGTCTTGCGGTGTGCGCGGTGGGTATCGGGCTCGGCTACAACGCTGTAATGGCGCTCATCAACGGCGAGCAGTCGCATCCCGAGTGGATCGCGGCCATCATGGCGGCGGTCTCCATCATCGTGAAGGAGGCTCTTTTCCGCTACACGCGCGCGAAGGGCCGTGCCATCCGGAGCGAGGCGGTCGAGGCGAACGCGTGGCATCACCGCAGCGACGCGTACAGCTCCATCCCGGTGCTGGTCGCTGTCCTGTTCGGGATTCTTTTCCCGACCCTCTGGTTTGCGGACTCCGTCGGCGCGATTATCGTTTCCGCCTTCATCATCCATTCGGGTTTCGAGATTGCCTGGCCTGGAATCCATCGCGTCGCCGACATAGGTGCATCGAAGGAAGTGGCGAAGAAGTTGCAGGAAATCGCGCTCGGCTGCCCGAACGTCATCAGCATCCACGGGTTCCGCACGCGCTACGTGGGGAGCGACCTGCATGTGGACTTGCATGTGGTTGTGCCTGCCGACATGAGCCTGCTTGCGGCCCACGATTTGGCCGAAGAGGTGGAACGCAGGCTTATCGATGCGGGCGAGAACGTGGTCGACGCGCTGGTGCACATAGACCCGTACAGCGAGGAACGCGTAAAGCGCGGTGAAATCAAGACGCTCGAACGCTAGAATATGCGCGCGATGAAAACCCCGCAAAAAGTTTTACTAAATTCAGGGATATGAAAGATCTTATGCGAAAGGTTTCTGGTGTTGTTGCCGGTATTGCGGGCGCGCTCATGCTTGTTGCCCCTGCGCAGGCGGGCGTGAATCTCCCCGTCCACAAGGAAGTTCTCGATAACGGGCTCACGGTGCTGTTGCACCCGAACAAGCAGGCGCCTACGGTGAGCTGCCGCCTCTTCTACGTGACGGGCTCCGTCCACGAGGTTCCGGGCAAGTCGGGCCTTGCGCACATCCTGGAACACGAGCTCTTCAAGGGCACCAACAAGGTGGGTGTCACCGACAGCGTTGCCGACGCGAAGTTCATGGCGAGCGAGGACAGCCTGCAGGCGCTTATCCGTCCGGCGAAACTCGCGGGCGACACGGCGACGGTCAAGAAGCTTACCGCCGAACACGATTCGCTTCTGAACGAACAGCGCAAGCTCTTTGTGAAGGACGAACTCTGGGGCGCGTACCAGTCCGTGGGCGGCACCGGCCTCAACGCGTTCACGACCGACCTCATGACGGCCTACATCGTGACGCTCCCGAAAGACAAGATCGAACTTTTCATGTGGCTCGAAGCCGACCGCATGCAGAACGCGGTGCTGCGCGAGTTCTACTCCGAACGCGACGTGGTGCGCGAGGAACGCCGCATGCGCTACGACGACAAGCCGACGGGCCGTTTCTTCGAGACGATGAACTCCCTCATCTACGAGGCGTTCCCGTACCGCGTGCCGACCATCGGCTGGCCGAGTGACATTGCGAACCTTACCCGTGAAATGGCCGACGAGCATTACCGCAAGTACTACAAGCCGCGCAACGCGATCCTCGTGCTGGCGGGCGACCTGGATACGACCTCCACGATGGAGATGGTGAAGAAGTATTTCGCGAACATCCCTGCGGGCGAGGCTTTCCCGCCGATTACGGTGCGCGATCCGGAACAGGTGGGCGAGAAACGCTTCAAGCAGATACGCCCCGATGCGCCGAACCTCTATTCGCTCGTGTTCAAGACGGCCGAAGTCGGCGACCCGAGCCTCTATGCGCTCGATATCGCGGAAGGCGTGCTGAACGGGCGCTCGGGCAGGCTGTACAAGCGCCTGGTGGAAGAGGAAAAGCTCGCGGTGAGCGTGAAGGCGGGCAACAGCCCGAACAAGTATGTCTCCGAATTTTCCGTGATGGTGAGCCTGAGGCTCGATGCCGATGCGGAGAAGGTCGAGAAGATCGTGTGGGAAGAGCTTGAAAAATTAAAGACCGAGCCCGTGAGCGAACGCGAATTCCAGAAGGTGAAGAACCGCACCTATGCTGGCCTCGTCCGCAGCTTTACCGACATGGAGAATGTCGCGACGATGCTTGCCTGGTACGAGATGTACGGCGATTACCACATCTTCCTCAACTGGGCCGACGAACTGGAAAAAGTAAGCGCAGCCGCCGTTCAGGAGGCTGCGAAGCAGACTTTCGTCCGCGAGAAGTCGGTTGCCGGGTTCCTGCTGAAGAAGTAGGAAGGCAAGGCTACATTACTCGGCTCCTAATCGTGGGACTTGCTTCGCAAGTCCACGACGCGTCGCCTCGGTCATGGGAACAAGCGAGCTTGTTCCCGCGACACTCGGCTCCTAGTCGTTCATCATATGGTTATAGAACTTGCGGTAGTGGTCGCGGTCTTCCGTCTTGCGCACGGCGATGGCGTCTTGCGGGTGGCGGTTGAGCATGCCCGTAATCATCTGCGGGATGATGTAACCCCACTCGTACTTCTGCTGCAGCGGGAGGAATAGTTCCTCGATGGCGTCGAGAACCGGGCGCAGGTCGTACTTCGGATTCTTGAGGAAGCTGAGCAGCAGTTCGGTGGTGCAGTTGCCCGCGCCGCGTCCCATGCCCGACACGGAACCGTCGAGGTAGTCCACGTGGTTGATGATGGCCTGGATCGTGTTGGAGAAGGCGAGCTGCTGGTTGTTGTGGCCGTGGAAGCCGAATTTTTTGCCCTTCACGATTCCCTTGTAGCGCGCGAGTTCCTTGTCGATGTCTTCTTGGTAGAAGGCGCCGAAGCTGTCGACGAGGTAGAGCACGTCGGCCTTGCATTCTTCCTGCACCTGGTGGAGCGCTTCGTCGAGTTCCGGACCGCGGTCACGGCTCACGGCCATGATGTTGAGCGTCGTCTCGTAGCCCATGTCATGGAAGGCGTTCACCATGCTGATACCCTTGTCGATGTTCTTCACGTAGCTTGCCACGCGGAACATCTGGTAGGGGCTTTCGGCGGCGGGCTTCACGGCATCCATGTTCACGCGGCCCACGTCGGCCATCACGGCCATCTTCATCTTGGAATCGATGCCGTCCTTCACTTTCCAGAGCAGGTCGTCGTCGCAGAACTTCCATGGGCCGTATTCCTTGGGGTCGAAAAGTTCGGGGGAGTTCTTGTAGCCCATTTCCATGTAGTCGATGCCGGCTGCGGAAAGGAGGGTATAGAGGCGGCGGACGAATTCCAGGGAGAAATCGTGCTTGTTGACGAGACCGCCGTCGCGGATGGTGCAGTCGAGGACTTTGATGCTTTCGTAGTACATGGTTAGGTTCCTTTTTTAATTGCTCCGCAAAGATAGATTCTGGGTGCGCTGGAGTCAACAAGAATTTTGAGGGATTGTGAAAAAACTATACTATTAACGCAAACTAAGCGTAAAATATAGTGAAAGTGTTGAAAAATGCGTGAAAATGAGGGCGACTATTTGTCTGGCAGGTGCCGAAAATCGGCTTGGCGGGTGTTTTCCTTAGAAAAATCGGTCTGATTTTGGTGTCGCGTCTGGTGCCCCGGACGGTCTTTTGAACGATCAAATTTAAATTCTACGCATAAAATGCGTTAAATCTAGATCGAGGCGTAATTGGGATATGCCCTTTTTCTGTGATGCAAATCGTTCGATTCCAATATGCAGTTGGAGAATCGCCCCCGATAATTTATATTCACTGACATGAAGCATATAAATGTCTCCGTTCCCCTTTCCCTGGCGCTTGCCGTTTCGGCTTCCGCCGCGAATTTCTATTACAACCAGGTCGGCTACGACGCGGGTATGCCCATCAGCATCATCGTCAAGAGCGATGCCCAGCTCGATGGTGCCGAATTCAAGCTGATGTCTGGCGGGAATCCCGTCCAGACGGGAACGCTTTCGAAGGGAACGGATCCGGACAACTGGACGAACAACGGCAAGTTCTACGTGGCTGTGCTCGACAAGGGTGTCGCGGCCGGAACGTACACGTTGCAGATAACCGAAAACGGCCAGCCCGCAACGTCCGACGCGTTCAAGGTCGAAGAGAATGCTCTCGCGAAACAGACGCTCGGTGCGGTGCTCGACTACTTCTACGACGACCGTGCGGTGAACTCGACTATTGTGGGGTGGGACTCCAACCTTGGCGTCTATAACGGTGGCGGCAAGACGCGTGACGTGCACGGCGGCTGGTACGATGCGAGCGGCGACGTGAGCAAGTACCTCTCTCACCTTTCCTATGCGAACTACCTGAACCCGCAGCAGATTCCGCTCACGGTGTGGGCGCTCGCCTTTACGGCGGAACGCATCCCGACACTGCTCGGTTCAACTTCCAGCAAGGCGAAGACTGCGGACGAGGCTGCCTTCGGTGCGGACTTCCTGGTGCGCATGCTCGATGAACAGGGATTCTTCTACATGACGGTGTTCGACAACTGGGGCTCTCCGATGGGCAAGCGCGAACTCTGCGCCTTCTCGGGTTCCGACGGCGTCAAGAGCGCAAACTACCAGACGGCCTTCCGCGAAGGTGGCGGCATGGCGATTGCGGGCCTGGCACGCGTTGCAAAACTCGGCGCTAAGGGCGACTACACTAGCGAACAGTACCTTGCTGCAGCCGAGAAGGCCTACGCTCATTTGTCCGAAAAGCAGGGAATCGGCAAGTCGTGTGCCTACTGCGATGACAACAAGGAAAACATCATCGATGACTACACGGCTCTCCTTGCAGCGACGGAACTCTATGTGGCGACGGAAAAGGTGGATTACCTGAAGGATGCCCGCGCCCGCGCGAAAAACCTTGCGGGCCGCCTGAGCGATGACGGGTATTTCTGGAGCGACGACGCGAAGGACCGCCCGTTCTGGCATGCGAGCGATGCGGGCCTCCCGCTGGTGGCGCTTGTCCGCTATGCCGAAATCGAAAGCAAGATTACCGCTACTTCGCGAGGTGAACTGATTGATTGGTACTGCGTGGACATGCTCGGTGCCAGCTGCGACAATCCCCATGCGGTCGAGGCGTTGGATGCTGTCAAGAAGCATTACAACTGGCTCATCGACATTACGAACAAGGTAGATAATCCGTTCGGCTATGCCCGCCAGACGTACAAGACGGGCAACGCCATCAGGGATGGCTTCTTTATTCCGCACGACAACGAGAGCAACTACTGGTGGCAGGGCGAAGATGCCCGCCTGGCGAGCCTTGCGGCTGCAACTGCGTACGCCTTCCATGCGATGGATCTGGACGGTTCCGAGGCGGTGGACAAGTATGCGACCGACCAGCTCGACTGGATCTTGGGCAAGAACCCGTATGCTACGTGCATGATGTACGGATTCGGCAAGAAGGTGCCCGAAAAATACGATGGCCAGTCCACCTACGATGCGACTCTCAAGGGCGGTATCGCGAACGGCATTACCGGCAAGAACACCAACGGTTCGGGAATCGCCTGGGACGATGACGGGGTGGCCGCGGTCGGGTTCCCTGCCGATGAACCTTGGAACAACTGGCGCTGGATTGAACAGTGGCTCCCGCATAGCACCTGGTACCTGATGGCGCTTGCCGCCCGCTACGACGAAAAGTCCGTTTCTATCGTGCCCGAGTCGATTCCTGCAACGCGTGTTGCCGCCGCCAAGTTCGGCGTCCGTCTGCAGGGTCGTATGCTTTCCGTGAATGCTTCCGGCGCGAAGGCCGGGGCGTCGGTAATGGTGCTCGGCCTTGATGGCCGCAAGGTCGTCACCGGTGCGTTGAACGCAGGCGCTGTGACGCTTGATTTGCGGAATGTCGAGGGCGGCGTGTACCTCGTGAAGGTCGATGGCTTCGGCGCAAAGAAGGTGGTGCTCCGCTAGGAAGTTTGCAGGAGGAAGTGTTTGATGGGTAGACCGATGGCCGGGGCGAAGGCCCTGGGCGCATTGCTTTTCGCTGTTGCGGTCGCGACGGCTGCTCCGCTCGATCCGGACGAACGTCACGTCGTCATCAACGATGGCGATACGCTTACGCTGCAACACCTGGGCGATGAATTCTACAGCGTCGCGCGGACGGAAGACGGCTACCTGGTTGTCGGCGACGGCGAGGGTGCGCTCTACTATGCGGACGAGAACGGCGAACCCTCGAAATTCAAGGCTCGCAATGCGCGCAAGCGTGGCAGTGCCGAAAGATCTTTTTTGAAAGCGCTCGACCGCGAAAAATCCTTCCGCGCGCACCGCGACAGGGCTGCAAAAATCCAGAGTGAAACCGCAGAGGAACGGCGCGAGGCGCGTGCCCCGTGGGTGCCGACATTGCAGGCCCCGACTCCTTCGGTCCTGCCCTCGTCGCACCATGCCAAGGGCAATCTGCGTTTCCCGATAATCCTCGTGGCGGGGGAGGCCGACGGCAGGGTGAATCTCGATTCCGCGGGCCTCTACGCGCGATTGAACCAGGAAAACTTTACGGAAGACAACTATCTGGGAAGTGTGCGTGACTATTTCGCGGACCAGTCTTCCGGCGTGTTTGTTCCGCAGTTCGACATCTTCCTGGTGAGCGAGAGCGAGCCCTTCGAGAACTATATCGGCTTGGAGTACGAACTGATGGCGCGCGCGGTACGTTCCATGCTGGAGAAGTATACCTCGTTCGACGCGGCGCCCTACGATTACGACGGCGATGGCGAAGTCGATGCGTTCGGCGTGCTGTATGCGGGGGACAGGTACTATTCGGCAAACAATTCGAGCAAGCACCTGGGCGGTTTCCAGACGACACTCAAGAAATACAAGTCGGTTGTCGAGACTGCCGACGGAAAAAAGTTCAACACGTGTTTCATTATCGACCAGGGCGCGAGCCATGTTGTGCAGCTGATTCACGAGTTCAGCCATACGATGGGGCTCAAGGACCATTACTGCGTACGTTCTGCAGGCTGCAAGGCGGACTATTCCGACAGCGTCTACCAGACTCCGGGTGCGCATGCGTGGGACGTGATGGCGACGGGCATGTATAACGGCAGTCGCCGCAAGCCGCCCAACTACAATGCGTTCGAGAGGAATTTCATGGGGTGGCTCGACTATACGGCTCTCGTGGTCGATTCCCGCGTGAAGGCGGTACCGCCGCTCGGTACGAACAACTTTGCATACTACGTGAGCGTGAACGACAAGGAATGGTACGTTTTCGAGAACCGCCAACAGGTCAAGTGGGACAGCGGTCTCCCGAATCACGGCATGCTCGTATGGCATATCGAATACAATGCCTCGGCGTGGTTGAAGGATACGCTGAACGATAACCCGAAGCACCAGCATGTGGATATTATCGAGGCGGGCAACTTGCGGGTGAATACGCAGCTGGGTGGCTACATGAGCCAGGGTGGCGGTGACAAGCAGAAAGATGACCCGTTCCCCGGAAGCCAGAACGTGACGAAGCTTTCGCCGGTGCTTGCGTGGGACAGCTCCGTGGTGCTTGCGGGACTCTTCAACATTACCGAGCCCGATACGAACGTGTGCTTTACGCTCGATCCGAATGTCGCCGTGACCGAATGCGTGTTCGTGATGCCTTCGTCTAGCAGTGTGGCAAGTTCCAGCAGCGAGATGAGTTCTAGCAGTGCGGAGCCTGAATCCAGCTCGGGCGGGGAATCCTCCAGCAGCGTAATATCGAGCTCGTCGCAGGCCGGGTCCAGCAGTTCCGTGCCGCAGTCGAGTTCTTCCGAGCCGGAGTCGAGTTCCTCGACGACTTTCGTGCAGCGTGTCGATGTCGCCTTGCCGGGGTTCCGCGTCGCGATGGAAGGCCGCGTGCTTCACGTGACCGCTCCCGCATCGGGAACGAAGGCGGTCCGCGTCTTCGACATGCAGGGCCATGCGCTTGCCTCTGCAACCTTCGCGGGTGCATCGTACCGGCTTGACCTCGGCGCTCTTGCGCACGGATCCCCTCTCGTAGTGCGGCTCGAATCGGGCGCTCGTGGCGCCGGTTACTTTAAAGTTACGCCTGCTGCCCGCTAAAAACGGGAATTTCACGCTCGAAAGAGGGCGAAAATCGGTAAAATAAACGTTTTTTACACGGAAAATGGCTCCCGCGGGTTTGTTTTTACGCCCTTGCGAGGATATATTTAAGGAAAAGGATTGGTTATGTATGTGTTTGCGGTCTATCGATAAGTTTGCCCTGTGTGCTCTTTTTTGCGGCGCGTTTGCCTCCGGTGCGTTTGCCTATCCCTCGAATCCCGTGCTCAGGACTGTCGACAACGACGGCGACTCCCTTTCCATCCGCACAATCGGCGACGAGCATTACCGCTTCACGCAGACCGAAGACGGCTTCCTCGTGACGCGCGATTCTAACGGCGTGTATTTCTTCGTGAACGAGGAGGGCGAACGCTCCAAGGTCAAGGCGAAGAATGCGGGCGGCCGCACTGCCGAGGACAAGGCCTTCCTGAACGGGCTCGACAGGCAGAAGGTTCGCGGCAAGCACAGGGAAAAGCACCCTGACAGGCACAAGCGCCCCGAGACCAAGGAAAAGGCGAAGCGCGCTTCCTGGGTCCCGACTGCAAAATCGGCGGCGACAGAATCTACGGCTGCAGAATCGGCGACCGCAGAAGATGTTCCGCCTGTAATGAGGCTTCCCAAGCCGTATTCGCATGCGAACGGCACGAACCGATTCCCCGTATTCATGGTAGAAGACAACGGCAGCGCGAAGAATGCCGACTCCGCCAAGACGTACGCCTACATGAACCAGGAGAACTATCGCGCGAACAGCTATATCGGCTCTATCCGCGATTACTTTGTCGACCAGTCGGGCGGCCTTTTTGTTCCCGCGTTCGACCTCTACTTCGTGAAAGTCAACAAGTCGTTTTCTAATTACATCGATGCGGAATACATGCTTATCCAGGATGCAATTTCGGCACTCCTTGCCAAGTATCCCCAGTTCGACCCGAAAATCTACGATGCCGACGGTGACGGCGATGTCGATGCGTTCGCGCTCCTGTATGCGGGGCAGCAGGTCGAGGTGGGCGACAAGCACCTGGGCGGGTTCCAGTATGAACTCCGGTGGAACGCGTGCGGGAAGCTGAATGCCACGAACGGAAAAAAATTCAACAACTACTTTATATTGAACCAGAACGGGGATATCTTCGAAAGGTTTATCCATGAGTTTAGCCACACGATGGGGCTCAGGGACCATTACTGCGTGTGGAGCGACAGCTGCTATTCGGACTACACTTACAAGGATGTCCAGGCTCCGGGCGCGCACGCGTGGGATGTGATGGCGACGGGCATGTACAGCGGCCAGAACAACCCGCCCAACTACAGCGGGTTCGAAAGGAATTTTATGGGCTGGCTCGATTACACGACGCTCGAAAATGACTTCGAGGTAAAGGCTATTCCGTACCTGGGGGCGAACAATTACGCCTACTACGTGAAGGTGACCAACGACGAGTGGTTCGTTTTCGAGAACCGCCAGAAGGTCAAGTGGGACGCGGCCCTCCCGAATCACGGCATGCTCGTGTGGCATATCGACTACAATAGGCAGGTTTGGGAAAATGACGCCCTGAACGACGATCCGAGGCACCAGCGCGTGGATGTGGTGGAGGCGGGCGACCTGCGCGTGACGGGCTATTACGATGGTTTCGCGAGTTACGGAGCGACGCACATGAACGATGACCCGTTCCCCGGAAGCCAGAAGGTGACGAAGCTTTCCCCGCTGCTTTCATGGAGCAACTCGCAGGTGCTTTCGGGCCTGTACAATATTGTCGAGAAGGATTCCCTGGTCTGCTTCACGCTTGTCCAGGATGTCCCTGTGGATAATTGCAGCTTTGTGCGCAGCTCTTCGAGCAGTGCCGAAGAAAGCTCGAGCTCGCAGTCTTCCAGTTCGGTGGCATCCAGCTCGTCTGTGGCTACCTGGCCGTGGCGCAGCAGCTCGTCGGTCGCGGAAAGCTCTTCTTCGGCCTCGGAGCGGATTGTTTCGGGCGCCGCTCCGCGCATGGAATTCGAGGTTTATTTCGAGGGCGGGATGCTGAACGTGTTCGCCCCGGTGCAAGGCGCCAAGACGGTGCGGATTTTCGACCTGCAAGGGCATCTCCTTCTTTCGGAAGCCTTCGACGGGTACTCCCATGGCGTGAATTTGCGCAGGATGCCGAATGCGCGCCTTGTCGTACGCGTGGATACGGACAGTAGGTCGCTTGGATATGGAGTGGTAAACGCAAAATGAAAAGTTTAAAGACAACGTTGTTTGTATCTCTCTTGTTGCCGCTCCTGTGCGCGGTAGGTGCGATGGCGCGTCCGGTAGCTCCCTTTGCAAAACAGTATGTGCAGTCCGACGGCTCCACGCTGGGTGTGCGCTCCTTTGGCGACGAACACTACCGTTTCATGACGACCTCCGACGGGCTGCTCGTGGAACGCGGCGCCCGTGGCGACTTTTTTTATGTCGGTAGCGACGGCCTGCGTTCGGAGGTGATGGCGAAGGAAACCGCCCTCCGAAGCACTGAAGAGAATGACTTTGTCGCCGGTATCGACCAGGATGCGGCGCGCGCCAATCACAAGGCGCAGAAGGGATGGCGCTACCAGGAGCCGGAACCGGTCGCAGATTACAAATCCGTTGCCGCCGGGACGTTTGTCAAGCGCATGCGCCCGAGGGCCGAGAACTGGGTCATCGGCGAGAGGTATATCCCGGTGGTGCTCATCTCGACACCTGGCCAGACCGCCGTAGATTCCGCGAGGATGTGGCGGTTCTACAATGAGAAGGGTTATTCCGAAGAGGGCAATATCGGCAGCGTTCGCGACTTCTATCTGGAATCCTCGAATGGAAAATTCAGCCCTCATTTCGACATTTTCCCTGTCACCATCACGAAGAATCTCGACCAGTACACGGTTGGCGATTCGCTCATGGAAAATGTATTGACGAAGGAGTGTGTCGAGCTGCTCTTGAAGCGCGCGGATTTCAGCGTGGAAAAATATGTCTCGAACAAGAGCAAGAAACTGGTGGATGGAATATTTTTCCTGTTCCCTGGCCGCGAGGAAGTCGCTCTCGCGTATAGCCAGGACTACTGGGCGCACATGTTCTGGATGCAGGCGAACGGGGCCAACAACAGGAGAGTAAGCCCGTATGGTTATCAGGCCTCCAACGGCTATATTTTCGACAAGTACGTCCTTGTGTCGCAACTCGAAGACCACGATAACGACGTGTATTACCGGAACGGTTACCTGAACAAGCTCGGCATCTACGTGCATGAGTTTGCGCATGTGCTCGGACTCATGGACCATTATGGCGTGAACAGCGCGGGCGAGCAGGTGCTGGGGGCTTCTGCCTACGACCTGATGACTTCGGGAATGTATAACGAGTACGGGCGTATCCCGGCAAAGTTCAACGCCTTCGAACGCGAGACGATGGGGTGGATGACGCTTACGGAACTCACCCTGGACACGGGCGTGATAAGGCTCGGCGATATCGACCAGGGTGTCGCCTACTCGGTGACGAACCCGGCGAACAAGGACGAATACTATATCGTGGAATACCGCCCGGCGAAGGGCTACGATGTCGGCATCACGAACGGGACGGATTACGCCTACAACGGTGTCTGGGTGTGGTACATCTATTATGAGGAAGAAGCCTGGGAGATGAACAACATTAACGGCATGGATGATTTCAACCGCGTCGACATCAAGGAGTCGCTTGTGAATAACTCGATGTTCGGCTCGAAGAAATCGTATTCCCCGCTGGTGTACAGGTCGGGTTCCGTGTCCACGATTCCCGGCGTATTCAATTTCGTCAAGTCGGGCGATACGCTGGCCTGCTTCACCCTGGATGCATCTGTCAAGGTCGAAAATTGCAGCGTACCTGTCTCCGTTTCGTCCTCTTCTGCGATGTCGTCCTCGTCGATGTCGTCTTCGTCTGCCACGGCGCCGCTCTCCAGTTCTTCGGAAACGTCGTCGAGCAGTTTCGAGGTTCCTCCCTCTTCGGCGATGATTGTGGCTTCGGATATGGGCACGCTCCCGAGATTCTCCATGTCGCTTGAAGGTCGCCGCCTGGGCGTAGTTGCGGATGCGCACGGCACCAAGGTTGTCCGCATCTTTGACTTGCAGGGCAACGAGGTGGTGCATTCCGGATTTGTCGGAAATGAAGCCGCGGTGGACCTCTCCATGCTTCGCCGGGGCAGCTTTGTCGTGACGGTTACGGCCGACGGAAAGCCGCTCGGAAACCGGAAATTGCAGCTGAATTAGCCCGACCCTTGATAAAAAATCCACGGAACTTGCCCAAGAGGCCTTAAAATACCCCCGAAAAAGGGGTATTTTTCATTTTTGGTGTAAAACAACGAGGATGTTATGAACAAGAATCCGATTTCGACGGCTGTATCCGCGATTGCTCTCCTTGCGGCCGCAGCCCTGACCGTACAGGCCCAGCCCAACGATGAATGGAACGGCAAACCGCGCGTTTTCGGCGTAAACCGCCTCAACCCGCACGTGACCTCGATGCCCTACACTACGGTGGAAGAGGCCATCAAGGGCGACCGCCATGCATCCGAATGGTACCAGACGCTTTCCGGCAAGTGGAAATTCTACCATGTGGACAAGCCGAGCCAGCGCAACAACGATTTTTACAAGGACAACTACGACGTGTCCGGCTGGGACGAAATCCCGGTGCCCTCCTCGTGGCAGATTCTCGGTTATGACCACCCGATTTACACCAACGTGGTTTACCCGTGGGCGCAGAACAACCGCGTGTCTGCGCCTTACGCCCCGACGGACTTTAACCCGGTGGGCCATTACCGCCGCAACTTCACCGTCCCCGAGAACTGGGCAGGCAAGCGTATCCGCCTTCACTTCGAGGGCGTCGAATCCGCCTATTACGTGTGGGTGAACGGCAACTACGTGGGATATTCCGAAGACACCTTCACGGGTCACGAATTTGACATCAATAAGTACCTGCGCAAGGGCGAGAACAACATCTCCGTGCAGGTGTTCCGCTGGTGCGACGGTTCCTGGCTCGAAGACCAGGACTTTATCCGCCTTTCGGGCATCATGCGTGACGTCTATATATATGCAGTCCCGGAAGTGCATATCCAGGATTTCCAGATTGACGCGACGCTCACGAATAACTATACCGATGGCCTCCTGAAGACGACCGCCTGGATCTACAACTCCACGGGCTCTACTTCCGGCGAATACACCGTCGAGCTTTCGCTCTACAACGAGAACGGCACCGAGGTCATCGCCCCCAGCGCGCAGAGGGTTTCGGGCATCGGTGCGAACGGCGGCGAAAAGAGCGTCCACTTTGAACTCCCGCTCACCAAACCGGACCGCTGGTCTGCGGAAACCCCGAACCTCTATGTCGCCGTGCTTGCCATCAAGGATGCAAACGGCAAGGTTATCCAGGTCGAAAGCAACAGGGTCGGTTTCCGCAAGATCGAAATCAAGAAGGAAAACGGTGCGCCGCGCCTGATGGTGAACGGCATGCCGGTGAAGTTCCACGGCGTGAACCGCCACGAGCTTGATCCGGATAACGGCCGCGCCGTGACCTACGAGCGCATGGAACAGGACATCATCTTGATGAAGAAGTTCAATATCAATGCGCTCCGCATGTCGCACTACCCGAACAATCCGATGATGTATGACCTTTGCGACAAGTACGGCATCTACGTGATTGACGAGGCGAACGTCGAAAGCCACGGCGCGAACGGCGACCTGCCCAAGAGCAGTGACGACTGGCGCGCCCCGGTGGTGGACCGCCTGAACTCCATGGTGCAGCGCGACAAGAACCACCCCTGCATTATCCTCTGGTCGCTGGGTAACGAAGCGGGCAACGGCAACGTGTTTGCCTCTGAACGCCAGCGTGCACACGAAATCGACTCTACCCGCTACGTGCATTACGAAGGCGACAACAACAACGCCGACGTGATGAGCCAGATGTACTGGGGCTACGACTATATTAACGGCTACAACGATGGCAACAAGCCCGTGATGCTCTGCGAATACGAACACGCCATGGGCAACTCCGTGGGCGACCTGAAGGAATACATGGATGCATTCTACAAGAACCCGCGCGCTTTCGGCGGCTTCATCTGGGACTTCATCGACCAGGGTCTGCACCACAAGGGCACTCCGTACTGGGAATTCGGCGGCATGTGGGGCGACTGGCAGAACGATGACAACTTCTGTGCGAACGGCCTCGTCTTCCCCGACCGTGCAATCCAGCCGGAACTGTGGGAAGTCAAGTACCAGTACAGCCAGATTCGCGTGAAGAATGTCGACGCCGCCAAGGGCAAGATTGAAATCGAGAGCCGCTACCTCTACAAGAATCTCGGCGACTTCCTCGATGCCTTCTGGGAACTTAGGGAAAACGGCAAGGTTATCAAGAGCGGCAAGCTGGACGGTTCGCAGATGAACATCGGTCCTCTCCAGAAGAAGGAAGTGACCATCGACATGCCGAAAATCGAGACGACCATCGGCGCCGAATACCACCTGGATATCGATTTCCGCCTGAAGAAAGATGAACTCTGGGCAAAGGCGGGCCATAGCGTGGGTCACGAACAGTTCGGCGTTGATTTTGGCCAGCTCTGGTCCACCGAAGTGGATATCAGCACCATGGACGGTGCCAGGGTTTCCCGCGTCAGCGGCGTCACCATCGAAGGTACGGACTTCAAGATCGCCTTCGATGAAAAGAATGGAACGTTAGCCAGCTACGTGCTTGATGGCGATACCATCATCAAGAACGGCGGCATCCCGAACTTCTGGCGCGCCCCGACCGACAACGACAAGGGCTTCAACATGGAGAAGGGCCACGGCGAATGGCGCAACGCGAGCAAGAGGCGCAACGTGTCTTCCGAAGTCAAGGAAGTCTCGGCCCAGGAAACGCAGGTGACCTTCAACTTCAGCTTCCCGGATGCGGGCAACTCCAAGATGAAGCTGACCTACTACGTGTACGGCAGTGGCGATATCGTCGTGGATTACACGTTCAGCCCGGATGGCTCCAGGAGCTACGTCCCGAATGTGGGAACGATTTTCACGGTTCCTGAAGGATACGAGAAGGTCCGCTGGTTTGGCCGCGGCCCCGACGAGAACTACATGGGCCGCAACCGCGGAAGCTTCATGGGCCTCTATTCTACGCTTGCCGACTCCATGACGGTCAAGTACATGGAAATCGGCGAGACGGGCCAGCGCACCGACGTGAAGTGGGCGACCCTCACGAACGTGAAGAGCGGCAAGGGCCTCATGATCGTGGGTAACCCGCGCATGGAATTCAGCGCGCAGCACTACACCCCGGAACAGCTTACCGACGTGAAGCTCCCGTGGGAACTCAAGCGCGACAAGGATATCACGCTCCGTGTGGACCTGCACCAGATGGGCCTCGGCGGTATCAACTCCTGGGGTGCCGAACCTCTCGATGCCTACAAGCTGAAAACGGATCGCGAATACTCGCACAAGTTCCGCATCGCCCCGATCCGCAAGCAGCTGAACGACCCGACGGAATACTCGCTCCTCGGCTTCAAGAACTTCGGCTGGAACGATTTGCCGGCGGAACCCTATGGCCAGAAGGAAATCGATGCGATTTACGAGAACCAGCCCGAGAATGATATCACTGGACGGGTAAAGGAAACGCAGCCCATGGTCTTCAGGATTCCTGAAATGGAAAGCAGCTACAGCGTGTTCGACATGCAGGGCCGCCTTGTGGCGAAGTTCGCGACCCGCGGTGTCGAGGACCTGCACGCGCTCACCAAGAACGCTGTCAAGCGCGCAGGCTCTTACCTTGTACGCAGCAACAGCGGTTCCTCGTTCCGCATCAACGTGCGTTAAAATTCCACACCCCAAAACAAAACGCCCCGGTATCACGCCGGGGCGCTTTTGGTAGTGTAAAGAAAAATTTTTTGCCAATTTTGGCACATTTTCCCGTTTCGCCCGTTTTTATATATAGATAGGGGAGTTTCCTGTCCGCCTTTGCGGGGGCGTTCCCGCAGAAAAAAGGACTATAAAATGGAGCGTAAAGTTTTTCCACAAGAAAATGTTGCTTTCTGTGTGAAATATAATTATATTATAATTATACCGGGGTGTTCTATATGCAGATAGAATTCATCGTATAATTAGCGCTCGCAAAGCTACGAAGAAGGAATTTCAATACTATTGGAACGAACGGAAAGGAGACGAATTATGAAAAAGGAATACGACTTCACGAAGATGAAGGCTGTGAAGAACCCCTATGCGAAAATTCTCAAGAAGCAGATTACGATTAGACTTAACTCGTCTGCAATCGATTACTTCAAGAATATGGCGAAAGAAGTGGGAATCCCATACCAGGTTCTGATAGACTCATACTTGACGGATTGTGCTATTTCGAAGCGCCGTTTGAACATCAAGTGGCAATAAAGGCCGCCTTTCAAGTGACAAATCCGTGACAAATGGCGAAAACATATTCCACTTTGGAATAAGAAATTTCTGCGAATGTTCCCTTTTTTGGTGAAAAATTCTATAATTATCACCATCTAAAACACCCCAAATATGGCGATTTTAGTTCAAAAAAGCAGTTTTGCGTGATTCTGATGACGTCATGACAAAAAAATGACAAAAGTTTGACAAAACTATTGCTTTTTGAAAAAAAATTGTGTATATTAGGAAAGTAAACGAGTTGAGCGCCCACTTCCGGGCAGGAAACTCAAAAAAGTGTGTAACAAAACAACAAGGAGTACACTATGAAGAAACAAGGTTTTACCCTCATTGAATTGATGGTCGTGATCGTGATCATGGGCATCCTCGCTGCCGTCGCAGTGCCGAAGCTCTTCGCACAGATCCAGAAGTCCAAGGCTTCCGAAGTCGGTCCTGCAGCAGGATCCTACGTGCATATGCAGGATGCCTGGGTTGTGGATCAGCAGAAGTACGGTAGCTTCACCGAGATCGGTTATGAGGCTCCCACCTCTACAGTCTTCACATATACCGAAGCGACTGGCTTTAAAGCCACCTCTACCGTTCTTGACAAATGTACCGGTGCTAACGGTCAAACGTGGACTGTCGTTGTGTCCAATGCATCAAGCGGCAGGGCCACATACACAGCTTCCGACAACTGCCCGGCTCTGACCCCGAACTTCAAGTTCATCGGTTCTTCTAACGGGTCGTAATCTAGGCAGTATAGCTTAACGTAAAGAGCACTCTCCTTTGTGGGAGTGCTTTTTTTATATGTGGGCAACAACAAAGGAAACATTTTTCATTTGAGCAATTCTCGCGAAATCTCCTCGCGGTGATTTTCGCGTACGCCGCAGTCCTTCGCAATCTCGTTCCAGCAGGCGACTGCATTTTCGACTTGGTCTATGATGGCCGCGTACTTGCGGATTCCGACGCGCTCCGCGACCGCTTTAAGGTCATCGCGCGTGATATTCTCTTGTTTCATATTCACCGACATCTGGTGACGATTTATCCAGCGACTCCTAGGGTTGTTGGCATAGCACAGGTCGTATGCGGACGCCAGTTTCCAGGTTCCGGCCTCGTCCATCAAGAAGGAAATGTTCTTGGTGTGGTCGTCATTGTTCTTTGCCAAGACATTAAAGGCCATGCAGCGGAACAAATCCTCGTCGGCTTTGGCGTCGAGTCCGAGCTTACGCATTACGGCAAAGGCGTCCTCGTAAGAATGACGAACGTCACGATCCAGGTGTGCCAAGGCCGCAAGTGTTTGCATGTGCAACTTGCGTCCGTCAGACTTGCGGTCAAAACGTTTAGTCATAAAGTGGCAACCACTGCTATCTTCAAGAATGCGGCTCTCGCTCATACGGATTCCGGCTCGTAGCGCCATCTTGTAGTACGCATATTCCACATTGCCTATCCCGCGGGGGATTTCGGTAACGCTGTCGTGCTCGCGATAACTTACGCCGTCGAACTTGAGCAACCAATAGCCGAACCCTTTGGGTGCAGGGACCTGGCCACTGCGCACCTCACCCGTGGATTCGTTATAGGCAATAATCGCCTTTGGTTTTTCGCCGCCGGCAGAAGTACCGACTCGCAAGATGTCGTACAAAGTCTTATCCTGTTGGACAAGTTTTTCCCGGAATTTTTCGCGGTCCCGAAAAACACTCTCGGCCAGCTTTACGAGATCGTCCACGAGAATTTCCGTAGATTCGTCAAGCCCCGGCGTAGACAAGCTGGGCTCAAACTCCAGTGCGCCCATAGAGCGTTTACCGACATAGCACAAGCGTTCCAGCGGAGTCACCGTCTCTAGCGGGCGGCCCATGGTCTGGAACCATTCCGAAATAATCTGGTCACCGAATTTGTCCGGCAGCGAATCTGCAATGAGTCCCGGGAGTCCGCGAAAACAGTTGTTCCGGTTCTCGGCAAAAGAGAAAACGCCCTTCTCCACGGGCATCTTTATGGGTGATACCGGCAACGGATTGCGGACAAAGGCGGGCTCGTATTCGAAATAGGCGACACCCCGCGATGCATCCCACGACAACGCTCCGACAGGCTTGCCCCACAATCGCACGTTCACGACAAGTTCGCTCATTTGGCCTTGCTCCGTTTTATGCGTTGGATCTTGCCACCCTGTAGCCTGCGCAAAAGGAGTGGGCTCACGGGAGGTTCCGGCAGGAGCTGCTCTATATTCTCGAGCATGCCGAGGGAACGCAGAACGCTCAACAGAATTTGTACTGACACGGCGCCCCCGCGCTCCATCTTGGCAATCGTACCAACGCCAACACCGGCAGACTCCGCCAGTTCGGACTGCATGAGCCCCTTACGCAGGCGGTATTCCTTGAGCCTTGAACCCATTTCCTTCAAAATAGAGGGGGTCGTCATTTCGTTCCACATGGTTAGAAATATACATAATAATCAATATAAAAACAACGATTATCAATATTTTTTATCATAAAACACTTTTTTATGATAATTATATAGAACTTCACTGACTGCGGAGATTGGTTAGCGGAATTCTTCGTTTTTGCCCAAAAAAAAACAAAGAAGCACTCCCGCGAGGGGAGTGCTTCTGGCGTTAAGCTATACAGTCTGAATTACGAGCCAGCCTTGCTAGAACCGATCTTCGTGAAGTTCGGAGTCAGATTCGTGCAATTAGTTTTGGCTTCGTAAGAAGCCTCAGATGCATTAGCCTCTACAGTTGCATCCACCGTCCATTCCCCGTCGCAAGGATCGTCGGTACTAAATAGGGCCTTGGCATGCCAGTCTGCACCTGTGGAATCATACTGGAAAGTATTGGAAGCGGGGGCCGAGTAACCGATATCGGTCCAGCTTCCTTCCTTCTGCTGGTCCACCACATATGCATCCTGCATATGCACGTAGGTTGCTGTATTTTTTTACAAAGACGATTCTATTTCTAGGTGAATTTTACGGAAAAACTTGACGACGCACCTTCTTTTTTGTATATTTTTATTAGAGTTGGGTAATACTGCCTTTTTGTGGTATGATGGACATTGTTCCGCCTGACTCTCTTTTTTTTGGAGGGTGAATGTACCTACTTTATGTAGATGATTCCGGTCTTGCGACTGATAAAAATTGCAGACACTGCGTGCTGGCTGGCCTTGCAATTAGGGATATAAAAACCTTTTACGTTCAGCAAGATATCGAAAGAATTCTTGCCAAGTACCCTGATTGCAAAAACCTCGAACTTCATGGGACCTGCATGCGAACAGGCAAAGGTGAATGGCGGAACATTCCTAAGGAGACACGAGAAAAGCTGTTGAAAGAGATTCTCGGCTATATCGCAGGGTACTACCCCAATTATTTTATACTCTTTGGAGCCGTGTTGAATAAGGTCAACCCTACTGAGGTTTCGCACGACGAGGAACTCTTTACGCAAATCACGAGTAGATTCGACATGTTCTTAAAACGACGATTTGCAAAAAAGCAAATTCCCGAACGCGGAATTGCGATTTTCGACAAGTCCACATCCGAGCAGAAATTCCAACAATGGTCCCAAGTGTTCCAAATAGAGGGAAATCACTGGGGTAATACATTGGTAAACTTTGCCGAAGTTCCCCTTTTCCTAGATTCAAAAATGTCGCGGCTCATTCAACTTGCAGATCTAGTCGCATACGCGCTTTTCCGCAAGTATGAATTTGGAGACGATTCATATAGTTCTATTATTCAAGGATGCTTTGATAAAGACAACGGTCAAGATTACGGGCTGTATGTGCGTTAGAATATTCTGAATTCACAATATTAACGACAGCGTTGTCTTGATACAGCAAAAGCACTCCGCGAGGGAGTGCTTCTTTGCGTTAAGCGGAACCGCTTGGATTACGACCCGTTGGATGAACCAATGAACTTGAAGTTCGGGGTCAGAGCCGGGCAGTTGTCAGAGGCCACGTATGAGGCCCTGCCGCTATTTACAGTCGCAGTGACCGTCCACGTTTGAGTATCACATTTGTCGAGAACGGTAGACGTAGCCGAGAAGTCTGTTGCAGTTTCTGCGGCATAGGTGAAAACCGTGGAGGTAGGTGCTTCGTAGCCAATCTGCTTCATAGTTCCCTTGTTCTGCTGGTCCACAACCCAGGCATCCTGCATATGCACGTAGGTTGATGCTATAAAAGCTTTGTCTTTGAGCCAAAGAAATAACATTTAGCCATCAATCTATTGATTTCTTGCATCTTTTTTGTATATTTCTTTATATGGACAAGCAAGTATCATGGACTGTCGCCGCTATCAGCGAGTTTGCGAAGGCAAAGGCGCTTTCGGTAAAGCAGGCTTTCAACTACCTAAGCCTGTTCAAGGGAATAGATTTCTTGCAAGCGCATTATGGTGCGGAGCACATGCTTTCTTTTGACGACACCGTGGAAGATCTGACGGCAATTTGCCAAAGAAACGGGGGCGAAATCCGGTGATTCTGTACCACGGTTCCAACTGCGACATCGCAAAGATTGACCTTGCCATGTGCAAGCCGTTCAAGGATTTCGGACAAGCGTTTTACTTGACGACGATATTGACCCAGGCCCGTGAAATGGCTAGGAAAGTTGCAGACCGATTCGGTGGGGAGTCTGTTGTTAACGTGTTCGAATTTGAAGACGACAATATGTCTGACCTGAACGTAAAAAACTTCACTCAGCCTGATAGGGAATGGGCTAAATTTGTCATGGCCAACCGAAGCCGCACTTCGGTGCATCCGGCGGACGAGTTTGACATAATCGTTGGGCCTGTCGCCAACGACGATATAGCAACTTTGTTCAGGACCTTCGCAATCGGCGTGATTACGATAGACGAACTCGTGCAAGGAATGAAATCCAGGAAACTGAATAACCAGTACGCTTTCCGAACGGAACGAGCTATTTCACTTCTCAAGAAAAGGCCTTCCGTATGACCAATAAACAGGAATTTCTCATAGAAGGCATCGTCAGCGACATTGCAAATTGGCTAATAGAAGAACGCTCTATGACTTTGCAGAAGGCTCTTGATGCAATTTACAACTCGCAGTTCTTTGAAAAATTGCAAAACCCCTCCACGGGGCTCTGTACGGAAAGTTCCGCCTATAATTACGACCTGCTCGTTTCTGAAATAGAAAACGGAAAGTTTATCCAGACAGAAATCTAAAACAAAAAAGCACCCCACACGGGTGAGTGCTCTTTACGTTAAGCTGTACTGCCTAGATTACGACCCGTTAGAAGAACCGATGAACTTGAAGTTCGGGGTCAGAGCCGGGCAGTTGTCGGAAGCTGTGTATGTGGCCCTGCCGCTTGATGCATTGGACACAACGACAGTCCACGTTTGACCGTTAGCACCGCATTTGTCGAGAGCAGTAGAAACGGCTTTAAAGCCAGTCTCTTCGCTATATGTGAAGACTGTAGAGGTGGGAGCCTCATAACCGATCTCGGTGAAGGAACCGTACTTCTGCTGGTCCACAACCCAGGCATCCTGCATATGCACGTAGAATGCTGTTGTTTTTTGACAAAAAAGCGGCATCATATGATGGTATGGCATATAATTGCAACGATTAAATATTGATGTAAAAATTCGAAATAAAATTGTTTTCTACACAAAAAAAAGCACTCCCGCGAGGGAATGCTTTTGCGTTAAGCTATACGGCTTAGATTACGACCCGTTGGAAGAACCGATGAACTTAAAGTTCGGGGTCAGAGCCGGGCAGTTGTCAGAGGCCTCGTATGAGGCCCTGCCGCTAGTTACAGTTGCAGTGACCGTCCACGTTTGAGTATCACATTTGTCGAGAACGGTAGAGGTGGCGCTAAAGTCTGTCGCTGTTTCAGCGGCATAGGTGAAAACCGTGGAGGTAGGTGCTTCGTAGCCAATCTGCTTCATAGTTCCCTTGGTCTGCTGGTCCACAACCCAGGCGTCCTGCATATGCACGTAGGTTCCTGCTAAACGCACTCTGAGTAATAGTCCTAACTTTGTCCCCTGTTTCCGGATGGTCCGGAACAAAAAATCAAAGGAATCCTAATGCTCTTTTTTGAAACCGCAATGCAGTATTTGGACAAGGAAAAATACAATCTTGCGCCGCTTTCGGTGCGGGCCTACTACTGGAATTTAAAGAAAATTTCAAAATTTTGCCCAGACTTGGAGTGCGAAAACGTAACCACCGAACTGGTACAGGAATACAAGACTTACCTGATTCAGCAAGGCAACAAGCAGAGTACCATAAACAAAGCCCTTTCCGTTTTCAGAAATTTTACAAACCGGATGTTTCAAGACGGACTATTGAAGGTTAACCCGTTTGACAAAATCAAAATTGGACGGGTTTACACCCGTAGAGGTTTCCTGACAAAGCGCGAACTCAAAAGCCTTTATCTGAGTTTTGAAGAAAAGAGGAGGTTCCTGACGCAAACAGAACAGGACACCATGCGGGTCTTTTTGTTCAGTTGCTTTACCGGATTGCGCTACAGCGATTTGAAAACGTTAAACGGCAACGAAATTTTCGACTGGAAAATCCGCAAGCAGATGCACAAGACCGGCGATCCGGTGTACATTCCTATCCCGGTGCAGGCTCGCTTGTTGCTACCCGAAAAAATGACAAACGACCCAATATTTAGGGTGGTCGAGAATTCCTATTTCAACAGGACATTGCGCAATGCGGCGAAGAAGCTGGGGCATTACAAGTATATCCATTGCCACCAGGCTCGGCACACCTTCGCCACGACCTGCATAACGCTCGGCATTCCGCTCCCGGCCACAAGCAAACTGCTCGGCCACCGGAATCTGGAAACAACGTTGATTTATGCAAAATTCGTGGATCCGTTTCTGGACAAAGAAATGAGAAAGTTCAACAAGCTTTAGCCCGCATACGAGAAAAAAATTATATTAAAGGTATGCCCAAGGACATTCGTGCCATAAACAAACTGTACCGCTCATCGCTTTTTTTAGCAGTCTGCTTGAACATTTTTGCTTTTGCAATTTTCTTTGCTATTGGCGATGGAAAATTTTCTTCGCTAGACGACTTTTTCATGTCCGCTGTATTGACGGGCGCCTATGGCGGGGAATACGATGTGCACATGTATTTCGTCAATGTCGTTTACGGATATTTCCTGCGTCCGTTCTATGCCATACTGCCAAGCGTAAGCTGGTATTCCGTATTTCAGTACTTTACCGTTTTTGCATCTTTCACAGCACTATGCTATGTAGTTCTAGAAAGGTTTGGCAAAAGGGCCGGTGGTGTATTGGCCTTTTTGTTGCTGGCCTGTGTCTCGCCCGATTTCTATTTGCATGTGGCCTTCACTCAATGTGCGGGCATCGCCACTGCGGCGGGCATACTGCTTTTTGCTATCGGCAATGCAGAAAAGAAGCGCAACCATTTAATCTGCGGAATCGTATTGATGATTGCCGGGTTTGTGTTCCGGAAGGAGATGTTCCTACTAGGGATGCCTACCCTCGCGGCGCTCCTTTTCTTCACATTCATACGGTTAAAAACAATCTGGAAATCATCGTTAATCGCTTTGGTCGTTCTCGCCTTTGCCTATGTAGCGCTTGGCAAGTTTGACTCCGAGCATTACAAGGGAGATTACGAATTCTATGCTGCGTACCAAGGCCCCCGCGCCTATTTTGGTGACGGCGCATTTTACGATGACAAATCTTTTGAAGCTGAATTGGATGAACGGGGCTTGAACAGCCTTGACCTCACTTACCTACAGGCATGGTACTTTTACGACAAGAACGTCTTTTCGCTGGATAGCATGAAGCATTTGATTGAAATCGCAGATAGACATCGCTATGAGCCGAATTATGCGAAGTTTCCGGCTGCGCTTGTACTTGTATTTTCGGACTCCTTGATGCGTGGAAGTACATGGTGCTGGGCGCTTCTGTGTCTTTCATTGATTTTCTTTTCCAACAAACGTAACTGGTGGGTCCCTTGGGTGTCCATTGGCCTTATTGCGATTCCATACACATATCTACTTTTGGTGAGTAGGGTTGTTGACCACGTAGAGGTTGGAGTATGGGCCCTGGCCGTTGTTTTTGTTCTCTTTTTCGTCGACAAAAACGACATTCTGAATAAAAAGCAAACAAAGCTTTTCTTGAAAACGGCCTCAATCGTCGGTATTTCTAGTCTTATTATTTTGGGTGTAAATATCTATTTTGACGAATTGGCGAAATCTACAAAAGCGGCACGACCGACATCCGGCTCCCAGGAAGACTGGTTGGCATTCTCCTCTTACGCAAAAGAGCACCCCGATGATGTATTCCTTTTGCCGTTTGAACGCTACAAAGAATTTTCACATAAAACGGATTATGTTTTTTCTGCCGTTGAACCGGGCAGTTGGAACAACATTCATTCTACGGGTTACTGGAACATGTATTTGCCCGCGATAGAGCAGGAACTAGAAAAGAGGGGCGTGACGAACCTTATCAAGGATGTGACAAAGGACAATGTCTATATGATTTCCGAAGCGACTGCTTTGTCCCTTGCACCTTTTTATAAGATGCACTATCATACGCGATTGAAAACGGATACGCTGATGAGTTTCGGGAACATCAAACTGCTCAAGTACCGCGCTTTGGAGAATGAAGATGAACAAACGCAACATTAATCTTCTGCTGTTCTCCCTGTTCCTTGCGTTGCTTATCTCCGTGCCAATTTTGCACCTGGACAAGGGAGTTTCTATACGAGCCGGCTGGAGTCAGGGACCATGGCATCTTATTCCATTCGGCGCGGATTCACTATCCCAACATTACAAAGACCGCTATCAGGTGTTGGACGAAAAACCGCTAGCGAGCCTTTTGCAGGATTCAGCTAAGCCGCTGGTCATGATTCTCGTTGACGGTTGGGGCGTTCCCTATGACGAAAGTCTTCTGGAAGCGGACTTTCAGATGCTTGGTGGAAAAAACGTTTCCTATGCCGTTCACAAGAGGCTGTTCCAGACAACATCTTTTGCGGAATCAATAGAATACGGTAGCAGCTTTAAGGATGGGGTTGTTATTGACGGCGATGATTCTGCGGGATGCGCTAAAATTGATTCACTTATTTCTGATGGCTCGTGGAGTCGAGTTGCCTGGACGGCTCGCAGTACACGTGAGGGAGACCGGAACAAGCTCCATAATTTGTTAAAGGGAATTTCTGCGGTGGCAACCAAGCACCCCGATGTCCAGTTTGTTGTTCAAGGGACGCACAGGCCCATCCTCGGTACGCCTGAAACCCGGCGTAAGTATCTTGCCCCGTGGGTTCCTGCGGTTTTTATTAATTGCAATTTGGAACAGTCTATTGTCCGGTAGGTGAAGCCCAAAGGGTAAAATAAAGTTTATATTTCAAACATGCAGAAGATTCCTTTTAACAAGCCTCCCTTTGTAGGGATGGAATTCGATTACGTGAAGCAGGCCGTGGAGAGCGGTCGAATCTGCGGAGATGGTACTTTTAACCTCCTGTGCCACAAGTGGCTTGAGGAACATACTGGGACGGCGAAGGCGCTCCTGACTACTAGTTGTACGCATGCGCTCGAAATGTCTGCTCGACTGTGTAATATTGCTCCCGGCGACGAGGTGATTATGCCTTCGTTCACGTTTGTGAGTACGGCAGATGCGTTTGTGTCGCAGGGCGCCAAATGCGTGTTTGTGGATATCCGCCCCGATACGATGAACTTGGATGAGAGCCTTGTTGAAGGTGCTATTACCGAAAAGACGAAGGCGATTGTGCCGGTCCACTATGCGGGGGTCGCCTGCGAAATGGACAAGATAAATGAAATTGCAAAACGCCATAATTTGTTCGTGGTCGAGGATGCCGCGCAGGGCATGATGGCTACCTACAAGGGCCGCGCACTCGGAACCTTGGGTGATTTCGGATGCTACAGCTATCATGAGACCAAGAACTACAGCATGGGCGAAGGCGGAGCCTTGCTCATCAACGATGCGAAATATAACGACCGTGCCGAAATCATCCGTGAGAAAGGCACGAACCGTTGCCAGTTTCACCGTGGCGAAGTCGATAAATATACATGGGTGGAGCTTGGCTCCAGCTATTTGCCGAGCGAACTCAACGCGGCTTATCTCTATGCGGAACTGGAATGTGCAGACATTATCAACGATAACCGTATGGCAAGCTGGAACGAGTACCATAAACGCCTGTCCCCGCTTGCCGAAAAGGGATTGGTTGAACTCCCGTACATTCCGGAACATTGCAAACACAACGCACACATGTTTTACCTGAAGGTTGAAGACTTGCAGACTCGAACTGCGCTCTTGAAGCACCTGACCTATAACGGAATTCTGGCGGTGTTCCACTATGTGCCTCTGCATTCGTCGCCCGCAGGTATGCGATTCGGCAGATTCCATGGAGATGACAAGTATACCACCAACGAAAGCAACCGTCTGCTTCGTTTGCCCATGTTCTATGGACTGAAAGAAGAAGAAATCGAGTATATCTGCGGAAAGGTGTATGAATTCTTTGGGGTTGGTGCGTGAAATAACGTATATTCCTTACTAAGAATATAGTTATATATAAGTCTAACAAATAGGAGATTGACATGGATATCAACGAATTTCTCACCCATTTCGCAGAACAGTTTGAAGAAACTGATAGCAGTCAGATCAAGGCTGACACCAGGTTCAAGGACCTAGATGAATGGTCTTCCCTGATGGCTCTGTGCATCATCGCTATGGTTGATGAAGAATACGATGTGACCATTAAGGGGAATGACATTAATGGTTCAGAAACTATTGAAGACTTATTCAATATCGTAAAAAGCAGAAAAGCCTAATAAATATGGTTTACCCAGAAGTAATACACGGCAAGTTTGTTGATTTGCGAAGCATCACGCTAGATGATGCTGAGTTTTCGTATAATATCCGTGCCGAAAAGCAAAATCGGGATACTGTAGGACAACTGGCAGAATCTCTTGACGCTCAACGTAAATTTATCGAATGGCAAATGAACGAGCCGAATGATTATTACTTTGTGGTCCTGAACAAAAAAGGCGAACGGGTTGGCTTGTATGGGGTCTATGACATTCATGATGGCATGGCCGAGGTTGGCCGCGAGGTGAATGTCGGCGAACCCGCAGAGCGGATGGAGGTCGGACCGCTTGTTGCTCGCTTCTGTTTTGAGGTGCTGAAACTGAGTAAAATATGCTTTGTGGTTTACTCAAATAACACGCATCATATAAGCCATGTGAAAAAAGTTTCAACGTTTGTTAAAACGGTTAATCGTGGGGGACACGAAGCCCTATACTATGAATGCGATTTGACTAAAGAAAACAAAACATCTAAAAAGATTCAACGCTTGTTGGATAAATTAAGTAAAAAAGGGTTATAAAAATGGCTTTTTTGAAAATCAATAATGTTTCTATCCGAGGGATATCTGGTTGTGTTCCTAAAAACGTTGAAGAAAATAAGGATTTGCCTTTTTATTCTCCTGAAGAAGCTGAGCATGTTATAGAGGAAATCGGAATAGTCCGTAGGCATATTGCTCCGGCAGAAATTACTGTTGCGGATATGTGTTATGGAGCGGCTCAAAAATTAATTGAAGAACTCGGCTGGGAAAATGAATCAATCGATTTGTTGGCTTTGTGCACGCAAAATCCGGATTATCTCAATCAGCCAACATCTTTTTTGGTCCATGAAAAATTGGGCTTGCCACAAAGTACGATGTGCCTAGATTTTTTTCATGGATGTCCTGGTTGGGTCGTCTCACTATCTTCTGTATGTGGCCTTTTGAGTTCGGCAGGCGTCAAAAGAGCTCTTTTATTAGACGGGGACGAAGTGACCAAATGGTTGTTTGCAAATAATCGTGAAGAACGCCCTCTATTTGGTGATGCCGGCACTGCGACTGCTTTGGAGTTCGATACAAATGCAAAACCGATTTATTTTAACATTGGCACCTTAAGCGATGAAGGTAAGTCTCTTATTAACCCAGATGGAGGATTTCGTAATCCATATACAATGGAATCGATGAAATACACATTGGATGCTAGAGCGGGGCGTTTGTCCAAAGAAGAATGGCATAAAGTTATGGATTCTATGGATGTTTTTTCTTTTGCAATCACAAAGATCCCTAAAGCAATGAAAGCCCTTTGTGCTGAATTTGATATCAATATCAGCGACGTTGATAAATTAGTTCTACATCAGGCTAATAAATTTATGCTTGAAAATATTGCTAGACGCATGAAATTTCCGATGGAAAAAGTTCCTCTTGGTATGCGTTATTATGGCAATACAACAAGTGCAAGTATCCCGCTTGCTCTTGTGACTGAATGTCAAAGGGAAATAACCACGGGAAAACAAAAGAGCCTTGTTTGTGGTTTTGGTACGGGACTTTCTTGGGGAGCAGCGTTTTTTGAAACTGATAAAATTGTTTGTCCTGAAGTGGTTGAGATTTAATTGCCCTCAATCATTTTAGAGTGGTCAAATAGAAAAGAGGCTAATATGTGGAATCCGTTTGATTTTACTGGAAAGAAGGTGGTTGTTGCTGGCGCGACTTCTGGAATGGGACGGGCTACCGCCATAAAATTGTCGGAACAAGGGGCGAATGTTTGCTTAATTGGGCGCAATATTGAAAAATTAGAATGTGTGTGTCAGGAATTATGTGGAAAAAATCATAAAATATATGAAAAAGATTTTAGTCAACCTGGAGGTCTTCAAAAACTCTTTGATGATATTGTTTCGGATGGTCAAAAAATCGATGGCTTAGTTTATTGTGCGGGAATAGCAAAAATTCTACCAATCACATTTCTTACAAAAGACAAAATGGAAGAAAGCATGATGGTGAATTTGTATTCGTTTGTAGAAATGGTTGGAATACTCTCGAAAAAGAAGTATCACAATAGTGGCTCTAGCGTTGTAGGAATATCGTCCATTTCAACGCAATATCCTTTGAAATGTCAGGGAGCCTATGTTGCGACGAAATCGGCCATGAACGGAATGGTGACATCCATGGCAATTGAATTAGCGGAAAAGGGAATTCGCATCAATACTGTAATGCCTTCAGCGACAAAAACAAAGATGTTGGAGGATGCCATAGAAAATAAAACTGAGGAAGAAAAGGAATGGGCAAATTCAATTCAGGTTTTAGGCGTTATGGAACCAAAAGATGTTGCTGATATTATAATGTTTTTATTGTCTAGTGCATCAAGAATGATTACCGGCCGTTCAATTTACGCAGATGCTGGTTATATCAATTTTTTACACTAGTTGGAATGAATTATGACTGAACTCTTTTGTAACGAAAAAGGTAAAGTCATTTCGGTTGAAGATTTGCACGAATCCTTGCTGCAAGTTGGCGCTGCCGATTGCGAAACCTTGTTTATTCATTCTGACATAATGTTTGGGACGCCCGCGAGGGGATTCCGGAGAACGGAATTACTTGAGGCTTTGTACCAAGTAATTGTTTCTTTGAACGTTCCTAATGTGATTATTCCAGCTTTTACATATAGCTTTTGCAACCATGAAGATTATGATGTTCTAAACAGTAAAACATCGATGGGATCTTTTAACGAATATTACCGAAAGAAAGAGTATCGTTACAGAACGCACGACCCACTTTTGTCGTTGTCCGTTCCGGAAAAATTAAGACCGTTATTTGAAAGTGTCAGCGAACATTCTTTAGGTGTCGGGAGTGGCTTAGACATTGTCCATCATATGAAGGATGTTAAATTTCTCTTTCTTGGTGCAGATGTGGGAAATTGCTTTACCTATGTCCATTATGTTGAAAAAATACTTGATGTTCCATATCGATTTGACATGCCTTTTGAAGGGAATATAATTGACGAAAATGGAAATGTTTCGCAAAAAACGCAGTATATTCACACACAATGTGCAGGAGTTCAGCTGCCAGAACGTTATGATTACTTTGAAAAGGATTTGTTAACCAAAGGAAAATTGCAACAATGTCAATATGGTGACAAGTTTATTTCTTGCATTAGCGAAAAAGACGCGTATGAAGAAATAGTCCACAATATTGAAAAAAACAAATTTTATTATTTAGCCAAACCTTATCGAGATGAAGATTTAATTCATCAATATACCTACGATTGGGCAAAGTCAAGGATCACTCATTGCTAGAGGGTAGAAAATGAACATCCATTTGCTTGATACCTTTGAAAAAACTGTTTCGAAATGTGCTTCTAAAATAGCCGTAGTACACAACGCACAGTCAATTACATTTGATGAACTGCAAAAAAAATCCGTTTGTTTAGGCTCTCATATTGTTGAATTGACGAAAGGGTGCGTAAACACACCTGTTGCGGTTTTTCTGCCCAAAGAGATACAGACCGTTGTTGCTGATATTGGAATTATGTATTCGTCAAATCCGTTCATGAATTTGGACGTAAAAACCCCAAAAGAGCGGATTGTAAATATTCTCAACCTGATTAGACCTGCCGCAATTATTACAAGTTCTAAATTTGATAAATTCTTTGACGGAATAGAATTGCCAAAGATTCTCATCGATCAATTAGATTTCAATTCCCTGCCAATAAGTGTTTCCGAGTTAAACCAGAGAAAATCGCAGCTGATTGATACTGACCCGTTCTGCCTTATAAACACGTCCGGTTCAACGGGAACTCCAAAGGGAGTTGTTTTAAACCATAGAAGTTTCTTTGATTTTATGGCGGTCTCCCGAGAAAAATTTGGATTTGACGGGTCAGAAGTATTGGGTTCGTTGTCTCCAGTTGTATTTGACATATTTGATTTTGAACTTTGCATGTTGATGATGTTTGGTTCGCAGATTGTTTTACTTGATGCGATGCTGGCTGCTTTCCCTGCAAGACTTCTAGAATCGTTGGCCGCAAACCATGTGAGCTTTATTTTCTGGGTTCCTTCAATCATGGTCAATATTGCGAATATGCAGCTATTGGACAAAATTGCCTTGCCTGATTTGAAATTAGTTTGGTTTGCGGGGGAAGTATTTCCGACAAAGCAGTTCCTAGTGTGGTACGACAAACTTCCTCAGACGAAATTCGCCAATTTATACGGGCCCATTGAAATCACTTTGGATTGCACTTATTACGAAGTAAAAGAACGGCCTTTAGAAAATGAGGCTCTGCCGATTGGCGTACCTTATCGCAACACTGATGTTCTGATCCTTAATGACAAAGACGAAAAATGTGGTGTAGAAGAAGAAGGTGAGCTTTGTGTTCGAGGAACTTCTTTAGCAATGGGGTATTATAATAATCCCGAAAAGACGGTTGCTGCTTTCGTCCAGAATCCACTGAACAAGTCTTATCCCGAGTTGATTTACCGAACTGGTGATATGGCTTATGTGCGAAAAGACGGAAACATCATCTTCAAAGGTCGAAAAGACAGCCTGATTAAACACATGGGCTATCGAATTGAGTTGGGTGAAATTGAACATGTTGTTGAAAACGACTTGAAATTGGTAAAGTATTGCTGTGCGGTGTATCATTACGAAAAGAAAGAAATCGTTCTGTTCTATGAAAATGATGCCGAAATAGCAGATAAAGACTTTAGAAAGGAAATTAGTAAGGTTTTCCCATCGTACATGATTCCTTCTGTTTATGTCAGAATGGATGAACTGCCAAGGAATACAAACGGGAAAATTGATAGATTACTTTTGAAGAATAAGGTGAATGAATAAGAGGCTTTTATGGATGAAGAGAAAAAAATTCTAGAGATGCTTGCCGAACTCCGTCCGGAATTTGACTATGAAAATAGTTCGAATTTTGTAGAGGATGGTTTGCTCGATTCTTTTGACATTGTGTCGCTCACGACAATGCTCGAAGAATATTTTAAGGTGACGATTGATGGTATGAGTATTGTGCCGGAAAATTATGCCTCTGTTGATGCAATTCTCGCTTTGGTAAAAAGTTCCAAGGGCGCTAATTAATGATTACGAATTTTTCAGGCAAAAAAATTTCTGCGATGCTGGGAATACTTCCCGAAACCATCGGCCATTTCGATGATGAAGTCGGGAACTACTCTTTCCCTGCACAGCAGACTATGCGCTTGAAAAAAGTAATGGGCTACAATCAGCACCGCCTATCCAAGGAAACTTCGACTGTTTCTGATTTTGGTGTATTTGGCTTAAATTATATACTGCAAAACGGCTGGATAAAAAAAGAAGAAATCGGTGCTGTTGTCGTTGTCTCTCTGTGCCCGGATTATTTTGTCCCGCACAATAGTAATATTATTGCAGGAAATTGCGGGCTTGGCGATGGCGTTATTTGTTTGGACATTACGCAGGGATGCTGTGGCTTCTTGATCGGCTTGATGCAGTCCTTTATGCTTCTAGACCATTTGCCAAATAAAAAGGTTGTTCTTGTCAATGGCGATGTGCTGAGTCATAAAATTTCAAAGCGTGATAGAAACGATTATCCTTTAATTGGGGATGCTGCAACAATTACGGTTGTTGAAAATGACGCCTCCGCTAAATCGATTTATTATGAAATGCACATGGACGGAAGTCGCGGAAATGCGCTGAAAATCCCGGCGGGTGGCTTTCGTATGCCAGCATCTTCTGATACGGCCAAGATGCAAGATTTGGGCGATGGTAATTTCAGGGCTTTAGACCACATGCACATGGACGGAAGCGAGATATTCAATTTCGTGCAGACGGATGTGGCATCGATGTTGCAGAATGTTTTCGATAAGGGTGTCGCAAAAATTGAAGATTATGATTATTTCTTCTTTCATCAACCGAATCGCTTTATGCTTCAAAAGTTGGCTGAGAAGGTTGGTATCCCCAAAGACAAGTTGTTCATGAATCTTGTTGAAAACTTCGGGAATCCCAGTGGTGCGTCGATTCCATTGACCGCTATTTATAATTGCCGTGAATCTCTTTTGAACGAAAATAAGCGTTGCTGTCTAGCGGCATTTGGTTCAGGACTTGCTTGGGGTGTGATGTTTATGGATATAGGAAATCTTGCCCATTGTGAGATGGTTGAATCGAATTTGTAAAGAGAAGGATTTAGTTTGATTCTGGATGATATAAGAAATCTTCGCCAGCAATTAAAAAACATTGGTCGTGTAGAAACCAATGTTTTTTCGGATGAAGTGCTTGAAAATGCGGGAGAATTATACCATTCGGAAAAATCTCTTTTGATTTCGAGTGTTGATTGCAATGTAAGGCGCTTGTATTATTATACAGTTGATTTCAACTCGTTGGGGACTTTGATCCCGTTGTTGAAGAATCAAGAATACGTTCTCGAGTTCTTAACAAGAAAAGCCGATGAAAAGAGTGATTTCTTGAAAGAAAACGGATTTTCTTTGTTAGCGCAAATGATGCGGGTCTCGACATTGGATTGTGCAAACGCTTTATTAGATCAGACAGTGTCGCAGTACGCCAATGATTCTATTGGAGTGTATCCTGATTTGGGTTTGTGCTTGACTATAAATAAGAAATTGCATGAAATCTTTGACTCAAGGGTAAGTCATTTACTGAGTGATGATGGTCTGAAAAAGGCGCTTGAAAACGGTGAAATCACGATACATCAAGATTCTGCCGGAATTGTTGATGCTATATTGCAAGCTATCGTTCAACCGAAAAGATTCTACATTAATCAAATTTACAATAAATCAGAAAAGAAAGTTATCCATGCTATGCTGCAAGAGCGATTAAGAGATTATGTCAATCAGGGCGGCAAGTATGCGTACGCTTGGGTTGAAAAGAACAATATTGCATCCGTCAAGTTTCATGAAAAATACGGCATGAAGTTTGACGGCTTGTGGAATATGGTGTATGTTTTGAAAAAATGAGGGATTTTTATGCCTAAATTCTCATTTGTAATTCCGTGTTACCGTTCCGAAAATACCATCACCACGGTGGTGGAAGAAATCAAAAGTGAAATGGCCGCCAAGCGCCCGGGCGATAGTTACGAAATCGTGCTGGTGAACGACTGCAGCCCAGATGGCGTGTGGGACGTCATCGAGAAGCTTGCCGAAACGGAAAACAATGTTATCGGCATCAATCTCGCAAAAAATTTCGGGCAGCATTCTGCCTTGCTGGCGGGCTACGGCAAGTGTTCCGGTGAATATGTGGTTTCGCTGGATGATGATGGCCAGGCCCCGCTGGATTCGCTGAACGATTTGATTGCGAAGCTTGAAGAAGGCTACGACGTGGTGTATGCTTACTATCACGAAATCAAGCAGAACCTGTTCCGCCGTTTTGGTTCGTGGATGGCTGGGCTCATGGGCAAGTTCATGCTGGATCCGCCTAAGGATATGAAGGGCAGCAGTTTTTATGTGGCACGCGGGTTCGTGATTCGCGAAATGTGCAATTACAAGAACGCCTTCCCGTATCTGCTGGGCCTTGTGCTACGCACCACTCGCAAAATCGCCTGGGTCGAGACGAATCATCGCTCGCGCTTGCAGGGAACTTCGGGCTACTCGTTTGTACGTCTGCTTGGACTCTGGTTGAATGGCTTCACGGCGTTCTCGGTGAAACCTTTGCGCTTGAGTACGTTCCTTGGATTCTTCTTTGCGATAATCGGCTTTATATACGCAATCGTGATTGTGGTGCAGAAATGCCTTGGTGTGATTGGCGTGGCTGGCTGGAGCTCGATTATCGCCCTGATGCTTATCATCGGTGGCAGCATTTTGATGATGCTTGGCCTTATCGGCGAATACATCGGCCGCATCTACATCTGCATCAACGACTCGCCGCAGTACGTGATCAAGGAGATAAAGGGCTCACTCCCAAATCATTTTCCCATCAAAAAATAGTCGTATTGGATGCTTCTTTCCCGTAGGAGACTGTCCAGTGCTTTTTGTCCGTAACGTTCAAGTAGGGTTGGTTCATTCGAATATAGTGATTTGCCCAATCCCATAGCTCGACTTTCTAGCGAGAATCCCATTGCCTCAAGTAGCGTGGGGAACATATCAAGAGATGAATACTGGCGTTCCTTTTCAGGCCGCGGTAATGCAGAATTCAGGATGAAGTTTGTCCAGTATAATTTTTCGTGCAGCGGTACATTCGCCTTTGTAGAAAGCATTTCCATTGTGTGGTCACCCATGACTGCAATGACCGTGTTTGCGAACCAGGGCTGTTTGCCTGCCCAGTCAAGGAATTCTCCTAGTTGCATCGATGCGCAACGTAGGGCCTGCGGAAATTTTCCTTGCTCATCCGTAAACTTCACCTGGCACAAATCATCGGTGTAGCCAAAAGGTTGATGCGTATCGACTGTCAGCATATAGAGGGCGAATGGTTTGTTCAATAACGCCAAACTATCTAGTTCTTCTTTGACAAACCCGTACAACTTACGGTCTTCGAATCCCCAGAACACATTGTAGTCTTGCGGTATCTTTTTATTTTCTTTAAAGTATTCTATGTCGTGAATAGCAACATTCCCATGAACTCTCCAGAAGTCACGCTTTTGGGTGAAGTCGCCACTTGTCCCTTGAACATATACCTGTTCATATTCCTGATTTGCGAGAACGTTCATGATACATCTCGCGTGTGGCAAGTAAGTGGGAAGTTTTCCATGGTACTCATCAATTCCCAAGGGCATGTTCAGCGGGATGCCGCAGAGTTTGCCGGTAATTCCTGCAATGGTCCAACTTGTACCCGATACATTTACGCCCCCAGGGGGAAATCCCCATTGCTTAAAGAGGCTATCTATTTCGGGGGTATAACGGGCGAAATTCGTTTCCATGGATTCAAGAAAAACGACAATGAGGTTTTTCGACTGTTGCGGAGCAGTAATCTTAACGGAATCGGGATTTACATAGTGTTCCCGGTACAGTTGAGAATCGATTGGTTTTTGGAAAAGTACATGGAATGGGGCACTGGTCACGATACCAGGGAGAAAACAGGATATTACGAGGCAATAGGCGGATATTGCGACTAGAGAAATTTTTCCGAGATGTCCAAGATTTTCTACAAATCCCTTACCTGTAAGTGTGAGTCTCAGTTTCCAGAAATGGAAAACCCCTTTGATATCACGTTTTGACAATAATATCGAGAGAACAATTAGTAATGCGACCTGGCATGCGTACAGGAAAATGGCGGGACGGAGCGCTTTTGCTAAGAATGATGAAATGACAAATTCTTCGGAGCCATCGGTTGCACCGGCAAAGAATGTGAAAAGGATCGCCTCGGCGTTCGAGAGCGGAAATGTGTCGATTCCCCAGGGGATTACCTGCGAATAGAGAACGAGCGGAAACAGTGCGATGCAGGAAAGAACTACGCGAACGACTGATTGCTTACGCTTGGAAACTTGCTGCTTTGAAACGGGGTCGAACGAGAGAAAAAATGCGAAAAGCACTGCGGCATAAATTGTCCCCACATAGGGAACCAGTAATGGGAAGATGCCTCCGACAAGTCCACTGTCGTAGTTGTAGAACAGCACATAGTGCAGTACAGGAACAATGAACAATGCCGTCAGGCTAAATCGCTTGCGACGGGTCAAGATGACCGCCAAAATGGCCGCCACTGCCGATGCAACAAAGAAATTAATGCTGTAAGTATCCATTCTTAAAATCCGCGAGAGTTGCTCATTCCCAAAAGAACACGACAACGCCCGCTAAGATAAGCACGATTGCCGCGACTTTCCGCAGGTTGATTTTTTCCTTGAAGCAGACGAATGCCAGGGCCGGTACGAACAGGTAACTGGCCGCCTCGATGGTGCCGAGTTCCTTGAGCAACACGCCCTGGCTCAGCACATACACATTCGATACCAGCGAAAATACCATTAGCGAGTAACCGCCAATAACCCACGGGTTCAGGTATTCCTTGATAAATGATTTGTGCGGTGTGATAGCCGCCTTTTTCAGGAGCATCTGGGCCACAGCAGCGACAAAGACGTTGAATAGTGCGAGCGCGTAGAACATCATGGCCTCGCATACAGCGTGATGCCGCAGATGATGATTGCCGCCCCGACGATATTCGTCGTGGTGATTGTCTCGCCAAACACAAAGTGCGCAAGCATGAGCCCGAACACCACGCCCGTACCCTTGAACATGTAGGCCAGGCTCACGTCCATCCGCTTGATAATCTGCTGCCACAGCACCGCGTAGATCCCCAGCACGCCCACCGTGCAGGCAAGGTACGCGATGTACCCCGGCGAAAGGAACTCCCGCTGCGACGCCAGCTTCGAGAACACCCCCGACGAGGTGTAAATGAAGAACGTGCCGACCAGGGCGATGTATTTAAGGACGTTGAGCATCTAGCGGGGAATATAGATAATACGCCCTGCCGGAACAGGCGAAAACGGGAAAACGGGCAACAAAAAGCGAATTCTACTGGACATTTTTTGCAAAACAAGCAAAATTGTCCACTTCTATTAGACAATATTCAGTTTATGGAGCAATGGCGTTTTCTCGGCACGTTGACGGCACTTCAATCAAACTTTTTTTTGAAAAACGCTTGACAGTGACACCCTGAAAATTTATATTAGTGCACAAGTGAGTAGTTTTGCTCACGAAAAACAATTGAAGACCCGCAATTTCAAGCCTGTTTGCGGGGAGGAGTGAAAAATGAACGATCTTAATATATTGACGTTTATACTAATATCTTGTATATTTGTTAGTATGATTGTCAATAACAAAGAAAAGATACTAATGAACCTTCTCTTGGAAAAGGGCGGACGGATTACTGCGAAGCAGGCTTCGCTTGCAGGTATCCACAGGATGATCCTGAAACAGCTTTCCGATGCCGGGAAAATCGTAAGGGTTGCGCGCGGAGTGTATCAGTTGGAAACAGCACAAGAGGACGAACTCCTGAATTTGCAACATCGTTGCCCGACGGGCGTATTCTCGTGTGAAACGGCTTTGTTCTTGCATTCTCTGACAGAACGCGCGCCGTTTATGTGGACCATGACGTTTAAGGGGTTCTACCATTCGCCCACTCTAGCAGAAAATGGAATTGTAGTAAAGCATTCATCGAAGA
>JAEEGH010000977.1_pt1 | contig 86307 bp, 71 predicted proteins | sample 9134181 | NCBI WGS metagenome assembly JAEEGH01 (sample SAMN16246544, study PRJNA631951) | gut metagenome | biome: gut microbiome; feature: rumen; material: DP-attached | host: Bos | place: Iran: Karaj | collected 2018-10 | reverse complement strand
TTGTTGCAGCTCCACTTCTTGAACTTGGAGATTTAGTTGCTTCTTGGATTAAGAGAAAAGCTGGAATTAAGGACTATGGAAAGTTATTCCCAGGACATGGCGGAATGATGGATAGAATGGATAGTATTATCTACATGATTCCAATAACATGCTTATTCTTGGAAATTGCAGTAAGGATTTAATTATGAAAAAACAAGTTATTATTTTAGGATCAACAGGATCAATAGGTACACAAACACTAGATGTTATAAGACATTATAGTGATAAATTCGAAGTACTTGGTCTTGCTTGTAATAAAAATATCGACCTTTTATCTAAACAAATAGAAGAATTTAAACCAAAGTTTGTAGCTGTTGGCGATGAAAAAGCGGCAGAAAAGATTAATCCTAGTGGTTTCACTTTATTTAAAGGAGAAATGGCCGTAATTAATCTTTGTATGATGAAGGCGGACATTGTTTTAAATGCTTTAGTTGGTATTGATGGTTTATCCCCAACAATTACAGCAATTCAAGCAGGTTCAAATATTGCTCTTGCTAATAAAGAGACATTAGTAACAGGTGGAGATATTGTAATGCCTCTTGCTAAAAAGCAAGGAGTTCAAATTCTTCCTGTAGATTCAGAACATTCAGCAATTTGGCAATGTTTAGATTTTAATAGAGAAAGAGAATTATCTAAAATTATTCTTACAGCTTCTGGTGGAGCATTTAGAGGTAGAACAAGACAAGAAATTGAGAATCTTAAGGCAAAAGATGCACTAAAACATCCTACATGGTCTATGGGCGCAAAAGTAACTATAGATAGTGCTACTCTAATGAATAAGGGGTTAGAAGTTATTGAAGCTATACATTTATTTAACACAGATCCTAAAGACATTCAAATAGTAGTTCATAGAGAAAGTGTAATTCATAGCATGGTTCAATATAGCGATGGTTCAATTCTTGCACAATTATCTTATCCAGATATGAAGCTGCCAATACAAGTTGCTCTAAATTATCCAGAAAGAGGAGATTATTTATTCTCACCTTTATCTTTTAAAGATTTAACTCTTCATTTTGAAACAGCTGATTTAGAAACATTCCCATGTTTAAAAATCGCTTTGGATGTAGCGGCAAAGAGAGGACTTGCTCCAACTATTATGAATGCTGCAAATGAAGAATTAGTACAACTTTATCTAAAAGATAAAATCAAGTTCTATGATATATCTGACAATATTCAAAAAGCTTTAGACAAATTTGCATCAGAAGATTCTTTGACTCTATTTAATATTCAAAGAGTAGATTACGATGTTAGGGAGTTTATTAAGAAAAGCATATGATGTTTTTAGCCGCAATATCAGCTGCAGAAGTTTTTAAATGGATTGGCTATATTATTATAGCTATCTTCTGTTTGATGTTCATGATTATGATTCATGAGACAGGACACTATGTTGCGGGCAAATTATTTCATTTTAAAATATTAGAATATTCTATTGGATTTGGGCCAAAGATATTCCAAAGAGTTAGTAAAACAACTGGAGAAAAATTCTCAATAAGATGGATTCCTCTTGGCGGTTATTGTCAATTTGAGGGAGAAGATGAAGATAATCCATCAGAAGATGCGTTTAATAATAAGCCAGTATGGCAAAGAATAATTGTGCTATTTGCTGGTGCTTTTATGAACCTATTGAGCGCAATTCTATTTATCACTATATTCTTCGTAGCTTTTGGCGACTTTGTTCCACAAGTTGCAAGAACATATGATTATGTAGATGAATCTTATGAACAACAATTTGAAGTTGGAGATATTATTTATCAAATAGATGGTGAATATGTTTATTCATTAACAAATCCAGCAAAATTAAGAACGCTATATACTGGAAAAGATTCTGTTGTAGCAACTGTTGAGAGAAACGGAGAGATTATTGAACTTGTCGTTCCAATTAAGGATTATTATGGAACATATGTAGATGAACAAGGTAATGTAGTTGAAATGTCTGGTACAGGTGTTGGTATATCTGCTAGATATTATGAAACAAAATTACCATTCTTTAGAGCATTTACACACGCATTTGAATTCACATGGGACGAAATATGCTTAATATTCAAGACATTTGTGTCTCTATTTAAGGGAACAGCAAAGGTTTCTGAGTCAATGGGTGGTACAATAACAGCAATATCTGCATTAACTGAGCTTGCAAAGAATGGATTTGCAGCAGTAATGTTTGGAGTCTGTGTGCTTTCAGCGTCAGTTGGTGTTATGAATTTATTACCATTCCCAGCTCTTGATGGATGCAGAATTATATTCTGTATTGTAGAATGGATAAGAAGAAAACCAAATAATAGAAAAGTCGAAGCAATTATAAATCTTTGCGGACTGGCATTTTTAATATTAATGGCCATCACCTTTGATTTATTGCATTTCTTGGGGTAATTATGAGCGAAAAGAAAGTAAAAGTTGGTAATTTAGTAATTGGTGGTAAAGATATCATTGTTCAATCAATGACAAATACTAAAACAACAGATATCGATGGAACAGTAAAACAAATCCTAGAACTTGAAAAAGCAGGATGTGAATTGGTTAGATGTTCAATTCCAGATAAAGAAAGTGGACTTGCTCTAAAGCATATTGTAGAACAAGTAAACATTCCTGTTGTTGCTGATATACATTTTTCATCATCGCTTGCAATCCTTGCTGCAGATAATGGGGCAGCAAAAATTAGAATTAATCCAGGAAATATCGGATCTTTAGATAAGGTTAGATATCTTGCTGATTATTTAAAAGAAAGAAACATTCCAATTAGAATCGGCGTAAACGGCGGTTCTTTAGATAAAAAATACAAAGATCTAAATCAGGTCGATGGTATGGTTCAAAGCGCTCTAGAGCACGTACATTTGCTTGAGGATTGTAATTTTAACGATATAGTTATATCTTGCAAGTCATCAAATGTATTTAATATGATAAATGCTTATAGAAAATTACACGATTTAGTACCATATCCACTACATATTGGCGTTACCGAAGCTGGTACATATACACAAGGTTTAATTAAAAACTCAATTGGTATAGGTGGATTATTAGTAGATGGTATTGGCGATACAATTAGAGTATCTTTAACAGATGAGCCAGTAAAAGAGATTTATGCCGCTCAAAATATCTTAAAAGCATGTAATTTATATAATAAACCATATTGTGAAATAGTTTCTTGTCCAACTTGCGCAAGAACAGAAATTAATGTACAAGGTTATGCAGATCAAATTGCAGAATATTGCAAAGATGTTAAAAAGAACATCAAGATTGCTGTTATGGGCTGTATAGTAAACGGAATAGGGGAATCTGAAGGTTCAGACTTTGGTGTTGCTGGTGGCCAAGATAAATCTATCATCTTTAAAGATGGCAAACAAATAGCACTTGTTCCAAACGATCAAATATTAGACAAACTAAAGGAGCTTGTAGATAACTTCAATGGATAAATTCTTAATAGAATTTAATAAAGCGACAAATGATAAATTCAGTTATTTAAGAACTGAAGATGTTTCTATGGAAGAGAATAAAAACAATAATACAGTTTCTCTACATTTAACATTTATCGTGCCATATGATATCTATAACGATGAAGAGAAGTTTAATAACGATATAAAAGCTGAAATCGAAAACGGAGTACAATCTATAGTTCCTCCAAATGTTGTTTGTCATATTAAATATGCAAAAGTAAAAATCATTCCAGAAGTTATTCAAAGATATGTAACAGATTATATAAGAGAGCATTATTTTAAACTATTCAATGGTAAATATGTTGCTAAAGATATTGCTGTCACAATATCTAATGATATTGTATCTATTACAATCCCAGTTGATGAAACAATTTATAACTATTGTATTCAAAAGGATGTAGCTGTAGCTATAAATAACTATTTGGACTCAAAATACAGCGCTAAAAACTTCATAAAGTTTAAGAGCGTGAAAATGCCTACGACGGAAGAATTCAAGCTTCATAACGCAGCAAAATACGTTGACGATGGTATTGTTAATATAAAACGTGGAGAGCCAGTTATTGGTGGATACATTGTAGATCCTCCAATTTATATCTCAAGATATACAAAAGCAATTCAAGAAGTAACTGTTTGCGGATATATCATGAGTATAGAAAGAAAAGAAGCTAAATCAGGAAAGATATATTATGTCTTTGACATAAAAGACCCAACTAATGCAATAATGCATTGCTTGTATTTCTATAGAAAGAATCAGAAAAAGAGCACAATTGAAAAATTACAGCCAGGTCAAGATATCATCGTTCAAGGTGATATTGTTGAAAGTACATTTAATGGTGCATTATCTTTCTTTGCTAGATCAATTTCAACCTGTATTATCGATGTAAAGGGAACACAAGATAAGATTCACTTCATGAAAAAACAAATTAAAAAGGCTGTAGTCCCTGAACCAAAGCCTTATGAAGATGAAGCTGCAAATGCTGTATATACGCTATTAGATCAAGCACCATATATTTGTCCGCTACTTCGTGAAAGAGAATTTACTGTTTTTGATTTAGAAACAACTGGTGGTAATTTCAAAGGACAAATACCTAAGATTATTGAAATTGGTGCGGTAAGAATAAAGGGCGGTCAAATAGTATCAACATTTGAAACTTTAGTTGACCCAGAAGAACCAATTTCTAAAGTATCTATAGATTTAACACACATCTTTGATGTGATGGTCGAAGAATCTCCAATTATTCGTGATGCTATAGGACCATTTTTAAAGTACGCTAGAGATAGTATTTTAGTTGGTCAAAATGCAATTCGTTTTGATGTTCCAATTGTTAAACATTATGCTGAAGAATATGGTTATGATTTTGATTATAAAACGCTTGATACATTAACAATGGCTAAGGAAGCAAAATTAGGGCTAACAAGCAATTCTTTAGAATCATTATGCAATCGCTTTAACGTAGTTAATCAAACGCCACATAGAGCACTATCTGACGCTTTAGCTACAGCAAAAGTGTTTATCGAACTTGCTAATTTGATGAAACTTTAATTACTTTAACATTTTATCTTTGTTAGAGCCTTTAACTAAAAATTCCCAAAGTAGAGAATCATCTGGAACTACATCTTCTGTTAAATATCCGCAGAATTGTAATTTTTCATATAATTCAATACCATAAGGATTCTTCGAACCTTTTAGCATCTTTTCAAGATATGTATGGTATAAAAGTGGCTCGTATGGGTGTGTAGTATCTAAAAGATAATTAGCAGCAACTCTATATGGCTTTATGTATTTATCTTCGCCTGCACATACATTATTCCATAAAGATAATGTTTCTTCGATACCTGTACCTCTTGTTTGAGCATCACGGATTAATCTTCTCATGAATCTTAATAGTTTAGCTGGGATGATAGTTGTTCCATTGATTTGGAAGTTTGAATAAACACAAATATAAACCTTGTAGAATAGAGAAGTATCCATTCTTAAAAGCTTTGGATTTAGAGCATGTGTACCTTCAATGATGATTACATCATCTTGGCTAACTTCAATATGGTTAACTTCTTTTTTTCTGTTTCCTGTTACGAAATCAAAAATTGGAAGATCTGTTTCATATTTTGTAATTAAATCAGTAATACAAGAATTAATCTTGTCTAAATCTAAGATATCAAAGTTTTCAAAATCGTATTTACCATCAGGCAAAATTGGGGTTTGATCTCTATTAATAAAGAAATCATCTAATGAAATATATACACAACCTTTTCCTAATGCGTTAAGATGCTTAGCTATCATATGTGAGGTTGTTGTTTTACCTGAAGAAGATGGTCCAGATAATAAAACAAATCTCTTTGAACCATAAATAATATTATTTGCGATTACTTCGATTTCATCTTGATATTTTTTAGCGGAAAATTTAACTAAATAATCTAAATCGCTATCAGCCATATCATTGATTTTTTGTAAGTCTAATTGTGTTTTAATAACGCCCGTAATATTTTCCATTTCTACCTCTCGCAAAATAGTATAACACAAATTACCTAAATTTTAATTTAAGATATAAATTTTCTCGCTCGTACGGGCATTTTCTAAGAAATATTTTGATTTTTTTTCTAAAATGCGCTATGATATTTAATGTTATCTAAAAACAATCTATATCGGAGGAAAATATTATGGCAAAGTGCAAAGTTTGCGGAAACGAATTAGTAAAGAAAAAGACAAAGACTGGTGAAGTTGTTTTATACTGTACAGATTGTAAGAAAATCTACAGATTAAAGGCTAAAGCAGAAGAAGCAGCTAAGAAGGTTGAAGAAGAGGAAGAAGAAGAGGAAGAGGAAGCTCCAGCAGCTGTTGCTCCAAAGAAACTTCCAGCTAAGAAAGCTCCTGTAGTTGAAGAAGAAGAGGAAGAAGAAGAGGAAGAAGAAGCTCCAAAGGCTGCTCCAATTCCAGAAGTTAAGAAAGAAGAGCCAAAGAAGGAAGAAAAGGCTGCTCCAGCTGTTGCTCCTATCATTGCTGCTCCAGAAGTTGACAACAAGTCATTAGCTTCAATCGCATCTTCTTTATCAGAAATCAATGATTCTCTAAAGAGCCTACTTAAGATTTTCAACAACATTTATAAGTCTTAATTAGATAAATGATGAATAAAAGTTGACCATCGATAGGTGGTCAATTTTTTATGATTTAAACAAATTTATGCAAAATGCTTTACTTTTATATTTATTATGCGTATTATAATATTAGTTTTAAAGTATATGACTTGAAGGCGACTTGAAAAAGTCGCTTTTCTTATGCAAAGGAGTAATATGTCAAAGATTTGTGAAGAAGTTGCAAAATTAGTAGAACCTATCATTAATCAAAATGGTATGGAACTTGTTGATGTAGAATTCAAAAAACTATATGGACAAGATACTTTAATCGTTTATGTAGACAAGGAAGGCGGAATGGACCTAAACGCATGTGAATTAATTCATAATGCTATTTCAGATCCACTAGATGAATTAGACCCAACTCAAGGTAAGGCTTACAATCTTAACGTATCTTCTCCTGGTTTAGATAGACCATTCAAAACACAAAAGGATTTTGAAAAGCATCTAAATGAAGACGTAGAAATTTCTTTATATGCTCCAATTGATAAGCTAAAGAAGTTCGAAGCAAAATTAGTTAAGTACAACGGAGATAACATCGATGTTGAATATAAAGGAAAAATATTAAATTTGAATATAAAAGATATAGCGGTAATCCATGTCGCTATCAAATTTTAGGAGGACGAAAATGGCAAACACAACAAAGGGTACTACAAAAGCAAGTAGTGCAAAGAGAGAAATTACAAGCAAAGAATTCTTTCAAGCCTTAGATGAATTAGAAGCTACAGCTAAGATTAGCAAAGATCAATTCATTGAATACTTATCTGCAGGTATTTCATCTGCTTATAAGAAAGAATGCGGAGAAGCTCGTAATATTCTTATCCAATTAAACAGTGAAAAATGTACTATTAGAGTTTCTGCTTACAAGAAAATTGTAGAAGAAGTAGAAGATCCAGAGAAGGAAATTTCTCTAGAAGATGCTCTATTAATCGACAAGAAAGCTCAAATCGGCGGAGTTATCTCTGAAGATTTAAAGCCAAAGGATTTTTCAAGAATTGCTGCTCAAACAGCTAAGCAAGTAGTAATTCAAAAGTTAAATGATGCTACAAAGAACATCGTTTACGAAGAAATGGCTAAGAAGGAAGGAGAAATCGTTTCTTGCCAAATCAGAAGAATCGAAGGCGACAATATATATGTAGATATCTCAGGTTCTCAAATGGAAGGCTTAATGCTAAAGGGAGACCAAGTTCCAACAGAAGAATATACAGTTGGTAAGAGATTAATGGTATACGTTCGTAAGATTTCTACAGATTCAAGAGGAAATAGCCATGTTCTTGTTTCTAGAACAAACAATGGTTTCATTAGAAGATTATTCGAAATGGAAATTCCAGAAGTTAAGGCTGGCCTTGTTGTAATCAAGAAGATCGTTAGAGAACCAGGATACAGAACAAAGGTTGCTATCGCTGCTACAGATCCAACAATCGATGCAGTTGGTGCATGTATTGGTCAAAAGGGTATGAGAATTACAAACATCGTTGAAGAAATCAATGGTGAAAATATCGATATCGTACCATATTGCGATGATCCAGCAGAATTCATTGCTAGAGCTTTATCTCCAGCAAAGGTTGTAGCTGTTGCTATCGTTGAATCACTAAAGACAGCTAAGGCTTTAGTTCCAGATGAAATGTACCTAAAGGCAATCGGTAAGAAAGGTTACAATGCAAAACTTGCTGTTAAATTAACAGATTGGAAGATCGATGTTAAGAAGATGAGCGAGGAATCAGGAGAAAACTATTAATATGGAAAAGAAACTACCTCAAAGAATGTGTATTGCTTGTAGAGAGCGTAAAGATAAGAAGGACCTAATTAGAGTTGTAAGATCAAAAGAAGGCGCTATATCTTTGGATTTTACAGGCAAAAAAGTAGGAAGAGGAGCATATATCTGTAACGATATTAACTGTATTAATAAATTAGTAGCAAATAAGCTATTGAATAAGGCTTTTGAAACACCAGTAGATGAAGCCACATACGAAAGCATTAAAAATGAGTTTGAATCAAAAGTGTAATTCGTATATCCATTTTGCTGTAAAAGCAAACAAGGTATTATGGGGATTGGATTTCATTAAAAAATCTAAATTTCTACCATATGTAATTATCTATGATAAAACTTTAGGTGCAAATAGTAAGAAACAATTAGATTATTTTGCAGAACAAAACGAAGTTGAGTTAATAGAAGTTGAAGAAAACTATTTAAACAACTTACTTAAACGCAATAATGTAAAGATGATTGGCATTATTGATGAATCGCTATCAGAGGCGATTATAAAGAATAAATAACGTTTTTTGGAGGATTAATAAACGTGGAAATTAAAGATTTAGGCGAGTTTATAAGCACTAGCATATCATCGCTAGATAAATATAAGGAGATCTTGTTACAAGCTGCTCAAGTATTGGGTAAGTCTCAAGCTAAGCTTGATGATGAATATTCAAAGAGAGCACCTTTAGCTTCTACTGAAGAAAAAGTACAAGAAGAAGTAGCGGTTGAAGAAGTAAAACAAGAAGAACAAGTAGTTGAAGAAACTCCTGTTGCTCAAGAAGAAGTAAAGGAAGAAAAGGTTGAAGAAGTTGAAAAAGAGGCTCCAAAGCCAGCTCCTCAAGCAGAACCACAAGCTGAACAACCAAAGTATGTTGTTACAGATTTTGGTAGAGGACCTAAAGGACCAAGACCTCAAAACGGACAAAAGCCTCCATTTAATCAAAATGGACAACGTCCTCCATTTGACCCAAATAGAAAACCAGGATTCAATCAAAATGGACCTCGTCCTCCATTCGATCCAAACAGAAAGCCTGGATTTAATCAAAATGGTAAACCTGGATTCAAACAACAACCTTCTAACTTTGTTGCTTCAGATATCGTTGAAAAGAAAGATACACAAAGAACAAAGAAAAATCCTCCAAAGGCAGTTGTAGAACCAAAGGAAAAGGGTGGTTTATCTAAGCGTGATTTATTCAAGCGTGGTTATGAATACGATTCATCACTAGAAGCTATGGATGATGACGATTCAATCGTAAGAATCAGAGGAAACAAGAAAGAAAAGAAGCATGAACCAATTCAACGTGTTGAAATCACAGAAGCAGTTTTAACTTCAGATATCGTACCACTAAAGACTTTCTCTGAAAAGATTGGTAAACCAGCTGCAGATTTAGTTAAGAAATTCTTCGAATTAGGAAAGATGATTACTATCAATTCTTCTATCACTTTTGAAGAAGCTGAACTTATCGCTATGGATTACGGCATTACTTTAACTTTAGAAAAGGAAAAGACAGCCGAAGATAAGCTAGAAGAATTAATCAATACAAATGATACAAACGAAAAGATGGTTAAGCGTCCTCCAATCGTTACAATCATGGGTCACGTTGACCACGGTAAAACATCACTTCTTGACTATATTAGAAAGACAAATGTTATCGCTACAGAAGCTGGCGGTATTACACAACATATCGGTGCTTATACAATTGATGTAAACGGCGAAAAGATTACATTCTTAGATACACCAGGACACGAAGCTTTCACTGCTATGAGAAAGCGTGGTGCTCAAGTAACAGATATTGCTATTATCGTTGTTGCTGCAGATGATGCTATCATGCCTCAAACAATTGAAGCTATTAACCATGCTAAAGAAGCAGGCGTTTCAATTATCGTTGCTGCAAACAAGATTGATAAAACAAATGGTGATTATTCTAAGGTATTACAACAATTGCCAAATTATGACCTTTTACCAGAAGAATGGGGCGGTGATACAATCGTTTGCCCAATCTGTGCTAAGACTGGTCAAGGCGTAGATAAGTTATTAGAGAGCGTTCTACTTGTTGCAGAAATGCTTGATCTAAAGGCTACAAAGAAAGTTCCAGCATCTGGTTCTATCATTGAAGCTAGATTAGATAAATCAATTGGACCAGTTGCCACTGTTCTTGTAAAGAACGGTACTCTAAAGATTAAGGACTTCTTAGTTGCTGGTACAAATATTTGTAGAGTAAGAGCTATGACAGATTGTACAGGTAAGGCATGTAAGGAAGCATATCCATCATATGCTGTACAAGTACAAGGATTCCAATCAGTTCCAAATGCAGGTGATACATTCATCGTTGTTAAGGATGAAAAACTTGCTAAGCACGTTGCTGAAGAAAGAATTGAAAAAGAAAGAAATGCAATGCAAGCTACATCAACAAGAACACTTGAAGATTTATTAAAAGAACAATCTGGTGAAGTTAAAGTTCTTGCTGTTATTATCAAGTCAGATGTACAAGGTACTTGCGAAGCTGTAAAACAAGCTCTTCTAAAACTTAACGAAGAAAGAGCAGAAGATAACGTTAAGATTAAGGTTATCCATGCTGGTGTTGGTGCTATTAACGAATCAGATATTATGCTTGCTGATACAACAAACGCAATCGTATTAGGATTCAATGTAAGACCAGAATCAAAGGCTAAAGCTCAAGCTGAAAGAGATGGTATTGATATTAGAACATACAGTATTATCTACGATGCTATTGATGATATTAATGCAGCTTTATCTGGTATGATTGCTCCAACATACAAAGAAACAGCTTTAGGTATGGTAGAAATCAGAGACTTATTCAAGATTACAGGTGTAGGTATGATTGCTGGATGTTATGTACTTGAAGGTAAGATTGCTAGAAACTGTGGTTATAGATTATTAAGAGATAACCTAGTTATCCATACAGGTAAGATTGCATCATTAAAGAGAATGAAGGATGATGTAAAAGAAGTTGCTGCCGGATATGAATGCGGTGTTGGTTTAGACAACTACGCAGACTTTAAGGTTGGCGATATCTTAGAAACATTCTTATTAGAGGAAGAAAAACATGAGTAGAATAGAAAGAATAGAAGCTGAAATTGCAAAGCAATTAGCTCTAGTTATTCAACAAGATGGCGTTAAGGATCCAAGAGTTAGAGGTTTAATTAGCGTACTTAGAGTTACTGTAGATACAGAACTTAGCTATGCTAAGGTATACATCAGCGTTCTTGGAGCTGACGGCCACGAACAAGAAGTTGTTGAAGGATTAAATAGCGCAGAAGGATATATCAAGTCTAGATTAAATAAGAAGATGAGATTACGTGCGCTACCAGAATTACATTTCATATATGATGATTCACTTGTATATGGTGCATATATGAACCAAAAATTAACAGAAAAATAATATGTTTGAAAATATAATTAATCAAGTATTAAATAGTAATTCAATTTTATTGATATCTCATATCAACCCAGATGGAGATACATGTGGATGTGCACTTGCTTTTTATCAAGCGCTAAAGAATTTAAATAAGGATGTAGATGTTGTTTGTGATTCAGAATTCAACAATAAATTATCTTATTTACCAAACTTTGATAAATACAATACAGCACCTGAAGATAAGAAATACGACTTATATATGGCTCTAGATTGTTCAGATGATCTAAGACTAGGTAAATATGGTAAGGCATTTTTAAAGGCTAAAAAGAGCATTTGTATTGATCACCATGGAACTAATCCAAAGTATGCAAAATTAAACTATGTAGACCCAAATGCGGCTGCAGCTTGTGAAATTGTATATAAGGTATTAACTGAAATGGATGCTATTGCTCCTTGTTTATCTAAAGAGATTGGTATTTGTTTATATTCTGGTATTATTACTGATTCTGGTAATTTTATGAATTCAAATACAACTCATATTACTAAAAACATTGCTCAAGAAATTGAAAATAAATTTGATATTAAAACAAATGAAATCGTTCAACATTTTATAAACGAGATTTCTTATAATGTATTCCAATTAAAAGTTAGGGTATTAGCTAAAGCTAAATTCTACGATGATAATAGAATTGGAATTATCTATTTCTCACAAGAAGATTTTAAAGCAACAGGAACATCAATGACAGATACAGAAGGTATCATAAATGAAATTAGAAACATTGATACAATAAAGATTGCTGCCGCTGTTACTCAAAAATCAGATATTGAATACAAAGTAAGTCTAAGAAGTGATCCAAAATGTCGTGTAGATAGATTAGCCGCATCATTTGGCGGTGGCGGGCATCCAGCAGCTGCAGGATTCTCTCTACAAGGTAACTACTATGACGCTATGGAAAAGCTTTTAAAGGCTTTAAGGGATTATGTCGAATAATTATTTAATTGCAATCAATAAACCTCAAAACTGGACATCTAGCGATGTTGTCATAAAGGTTCGAAATCTTTTATCTAAAGCTTTAGGGGAGAAGGTTAAAATCGGACATATGGGAACATTGGATCCTATGGCAACAGGTGTTTTATTGCTTGGAATTAATAAAGCTACAAGATTATTTGACTATATGTTATCTAAGGATAAAAGATACATTGGAACATTAACATTTGGTACATCTACAGATACGCTTGATGCTACAGGAAAAGTAGTTGAAACATCATCGCTTCCAACACTTGATTCTATAAAGAAAGTTCTACCTAATTTTAAAGGAGAAATATCTCAAATTCCACCTAAGTATTCTGCGCTAAAAATCAATGGGCAAAAAGCTTATGATTTAGCAAGAAAAGGAACCAAGTTTGAAATAGCCCCAAGAAAGGTTAAAATCTACAATCTTGAATTAGTTGATTACTCAACGAACAAAGACGCTTTAGATTGGGTAAAATTGGACGTAAAGTGTTCATCTGGTACATACATTAGAACTTTATTTACAGATATTGCTCAAAGTGCAAATGTTTGTGGAAATATGTCAATGTTAAATAGAATCGAACTTGCGAACGTAAAATTGGAAAATTCGACAAGTATTGAGAAGTTTGAACAAAATCCTTTAGATTACTTTATAAATCCACTTGATGTAATCAAGAACCTAATGAATGTGTATGAATTAAACGATAGTGAGTTTTATGATGTACAAAGAGGGGTTGGAATCAAACTTGATTTTAATCAAGAAATATTAGCTATGACATATAACAATGAATTGAAATTTATTGCTAAAAATATAGATGGGATTTATAAGTCTCAAACGAACTTAGAATGATAGAAAAAATATATAACATTTCGATAAAGAATTATGATGAAGAAAACAAGGAACCTCAAGTGCTTTGTTTAGGCTTTTTCGATTGTGTTCACCAAGGTCATTTAAAGCTTATAAATAGAGCTAAACAAATTGCCTTCATGAATAACTATTTAACTGCAATTTTTACCTTTGAAAATAATCCATTGAAATTATTTAAAGACGAACAAGTAATCTTAACATTCAAAGAAAGATGTTTTGTTTTTGAAGAATTACAAATGGACTTTGTTTATAAAGCTACATTTGATAAAGAATTCGCTTCAATAGATAAAGATACATTCTTAGATACTCTAATTGGAAACAAGAACATAAAAGCTATTGTTGTTGGTTCAGATTACACATACGGTAAAGATAGAGAAGGAAATGTTAAACATCTAAAAGAATACTGCGATGCACATGATATTAAATTATATGTTGAATCACTTTTAATGCTAAATGATGAGAAATTATCTTCATCTTATTTAAGAGAAAAGGTTAAAGAAGGTAATTTAGACGAACTAAATTCATTCTTAGTATCTCCATACACAATTATGGGAGTTGTTCAAAAAGGTAGAGGAGTTGGAGAAAAGGAATTATTCCCAACTGCAAATATCTCTATAGATCCAGATAAAATACCTTTAGCTCCTGGCGTTTATTATACACATGTATTTATCGATGGGCTTAGATATAGAGCAGCAACAAATGTAGGATTTAAACCAACATATGGAATTGATACATATAACATCGAATCATACATTTTATTCTATACAAAGAAATTATATGGCAAAGAAATTGTAATTGAATTTGAAGAAAAGATGAGAGATATTGTTAAATTCAACTCACCTAATGAACTAAAAGTTCAAATTCAAAAAGATATTGACTATATCATGGGACAAAACGGGGGATATTAATGATTAAATTTGGTCCAAGTGGCGCATGTGAAGAATTCAGCGCACAAAAGTTCAAAAAGACATCTGATGGTGCAATCTGGTTAAAGAATAAGGGTGTTGATTTATTCGAATATTCTTTTGGAAGAGGTGTAAACATCTCTCAAGATAAGGCTATCGAATATGGAAAGGTATTTAAAGATAATGATATTGAATTATCTGTTCACGCACCATATTTTATAAATTTAGCAACAGTTGAAGAAGATAAAGCGTTAAATAATATTAAATACATTGAAGATTCTCTAAAGGCTCTAAAGAATTTTGGTGGTAATAGATGTGTATTCCATCCAGGATCTCCAGTAAAACTAGATAGAAGAGAAGCAATGACTATTCTTCTAAAAGCTTTTGAACATATTGTGCAAATAAAAAACGATAATGGATATAAAGATTTATTATTGTGTCCAGAGACAATGGGCAAATTAGCCCAACTAGGCGATTTAGAAGAGATTATCGAAATAGTTAACGTAGGAGATGAAAACATCATTCCTTGCATCGATTTTGGCCATCTAAACGCAAGAGAGCGCGGATTATTCTATTCTAAAGATGACTATAAAAGAGTAATCGATAGATTAATTGATGGTATTGGCGAGAAAAAGACATTCAATATGCATGTTCATTTCTCAAAGATTCAATATACAGATAAAGGCGAATTAAGACATTTAACATTTGAAGACACTGTATACGGGCCAGAATTTGAACCATTGATGGAAGTATTTAATGAATACAAAATGTCACCATATGTAGTATGTGAATCAGCTGGAACTCAAACTAGAGATTCTCTTGCTATGAAAGCGTACTATAATAGCCTAAAATAGTAGAAAAATTGCGCATTTTATATATATGCGCGCATATTTACTACTTTACACAAAAATAATGAATATGGTAATATTATAAAGGTTATGAACGTTTGTAGAGAGATATATGATAAAGTCGGTTTAGATGCTATTGTTATTTGCTCACACTCAAACACATTTTATTTGAGCGGATTTGAGTCTTCGAATTGTCAAATCGTTATAACTAAAGATTGCCAATATTTCATAACAGATAAGAGATATGTAAACGAAGCCGTATTGGTTTTGAAGGGCAAATTTGAAGTTATCGCCGGAGATATGAAAACAATTGCTACTTTATGTAGCAACGCAAAAACTATCGGATGGGATAGCGATGTAACTTACAATACCTATAAAGAACTTTATGATACATTTGGAGATAAACTTCATGATATCCAAAGCGAAATAGAATGCTTTAGAATGATTAAATCTCAACAAGAAATAGATAATATCATAAAGGCTCAATCAATTACTGATCTTGCTTTTAATGAAGTCCTTAAGGACTTAAAAGAAGGCGTAAGCGAAATAGAAATCGCAGCAAAGATTGAATACATTTTCTTAAAGAATGGAGCTGAGCTTGCATTTGATTCAATTGTAGCTTTTGGCGAAAATGGTGCATCTCCTCATGCTCATAGAACCTTTAGAAAATTAAAAGATGGCGATTTTGTAACAATGGACATTGGTGCTAAATGGAATGGTTATTGTTCAGACATGACAAGAACTGTTGGCTTTGGTAATTTGTCCGAAGAGCAAGTGTTAGTATATAATGTTGTTCAAGATGCTCAACAAACAGCTCAAGACGCATTAAGAGTTGGGATGACAGGAGCTGAAGCAGACAGCATTGCTAGAGAAATTATATCTAAGTATGGATATGGAGAATATTTCACACATTCACTTGGACATAGCGTTGGTGTAGATATTCATGAAAAAATGACTTTATCTCCAACATCAACAAAAGATATAATAAAAAATGGAATGGTTATGACCGTAGAACCAGGAATATATATTCCAAATAAATTTGGTGTTAGAATCGAAGATACGGTATTAATTAAAGATAATGTTGCTACATCGTTAGCAAAAATAGATAAAAAACTAATAATTTTATAAATTATGTGGAGGTACATATGGGCTATATAATGGCAGGTGATTTTAGAAAAGGTGTTACTTTTAAATATGAAAGTAAGGTTGTTACAGTAGTTGAATTCTTACACGTTAAACCAGGTAAGGGTGCTGCTTTCGTAAGAACAAAGTTAAGAGACGTTATCAACGGTGGTGTTGTTGAAATGACTTTCAACCCAACAGCTAAGTTTGAAACAGCAGAAATCGTATACAAGAAGATGCAATATTCTTACACAGATGGAGATTTATATTACTTCATGGATCCAGTTACATTCGATATGATCCCAGTTAACTACGAAATGTGCGAAGATGCTCTAAAGTTCGTTGTTGAAGGCGGAGAAGTAACAGTTAACTTTTATGATGGTAAGCCATTCTCAGTAGATGCTCCAAACTTTGTTGAATTAACAATTACTCATTCAGAACCAGGAGCAAAGGGTAACACAACTCAAGGTGCTACAAAGCCTGCTACTCTTGAAACAGGATATGAATTACAAGTTCCTCTATTCGTAAACGAAGGTGAAAGAATTAGAGTTGATACAAGAACTGGAGAATACATGTCAAGAGTTTAATTAACCATTTGATATATAAGTACTCTCTACGAAAGTGGAGAGTATTTTTTTGCAATTTAAAGGTTATTTTATATTAAGGTTGAAAACCACTTAAATATTATTAATATTTTTAATGTAAATAAATTACTAATCTTGTAAAATCAATGTAATAATGCTAAAATATGGCATAGAGGTACATTTCATGGAAAATATTATTGACAGCAAAAAGTATGAAAGCATTGCTAGTTCAATCGTTGTAAGTGCAGCATCACAAGTTGATGGCATTGCATCTATTACATACGAACCAGGCCTTATTACTTCAAACGCAAAGAAGAAAAAGGGTTCTGCTGTAGACGTTAACATCGTTGACAATCTAGTAACTATCAATATTTCGGTAAATGTATATTATGGTAAGGTAATTCCAGTAGTTGTATGTAACCTTCAAGAAAAAGTAAAGAAAGAATTTGAAGCAGCTACATCACTAAAGGTAAAGAAAGTTAACGTTACAGTTGTAGGATCAATCGTAACAGCATAATTATTGTATTTTTAGCCTTTTGTTCACGCAGAAGGCTTATTTTTTTTAGAGGTATAGATAAATGAGCAGAAAATCAGCAAGAGAATATGCATACAAATTAGTATTTGAATACATTTTTGATAGAGATGCACAAACTCCAACAAAGGACCAAATATTCCAAGATCCAAATCTAACAAAGATTGATGCGGATTATATTAACAACGTATATGAAGGCATTCAAGCACATTTTGATGAAATCATTGAAACTATTTCAAGAAATGCGAAGAACTTCAAAATTGACCGTATTTTCAAGCCAGACTTGGCTGCATTAATGTTAGCTATTTATGAAATGCAATACATTGATGATATCCCACTAAACGTTTCAATTTCTGAAGCTGTAGAACTTGTAAAAGAATATTCTACAGACAAATCATATCAATTTGTTAATGGCGTACTTGCTGGCGTATATAAGGAGCTAAATAAATAATGTTAATTTTAGGAAAAGAAGTTTCAAGAGAAACAAGAATAGAAATTAAACAAGGTGTTGAAGACTTTTCAAAGAAGTATGGTAGAGTTCCATGCTTAGCTGTAATTATTGTAGGCGAAGATCCTGCTTCTCAAACATATGTTAGAAACAAAGTTTTAGGTTGCGAAGAAGTATCTATGAAGTCTTTAAAATATGAATTCCCAAACGGGACAAATCAAGAAGACATCGCAAATACAATAAGAACACTTGTTAAAGATGATAACGTAGATGGTATTTTAGTTCAATTACCATTACCAAAAGGATATGACGAAAAATATCTATTAGATTTAATTCCAGAAACAAAAGATGTTGATGGATTCTGCGCAAGTAATATTGGATTATTAGCTTTAGGTACTCCAAGAACAATTTCATGCACACCATTTGGTGTTATGAGATTATTAAAATCAACAGGAGTTGACCTTGCTGGTAAGAATGCAGTAGTTATTGGAAGATCAAATACAGTAGGAAAACCTATGGCAATGTTGCTTTTAAATGCAAATTGTACAGTAACTGTATGTCATTCTAAGACACAAAATTTAAAAGAAATTACTAAAAATGCAGATATTTTAGTAGTAGCAATCGGTAGACCTAAGTTCTTAAAGGGCGATATGGTTAAAGATGGCGCAATTGTTATCGATGTAGGAATCAATAGAGTTGATGGTCATTTATGTGGAGACGTAGATTTTGATGAAGTAGAACCAAAAGCTTCATTTATTACTCCAGTTCCTGGCGGAGTTGGACCTATGACAATATCTATGCTTTTATACAATACATTAATGGCTGCAATCGCTCGCGAGGAAAATGCCAGATAATTTAATTACTGTTTCACAGTTAAACAATGTAATAAAAAGAATATTTTATGCAGAGGAAATGCTGCATAATATTGTTATTGTCGGGGAAGTTTCTGGCTTTAAAATCTCTGGAGCGCATGCATATTTTGCTTTAAAAGACGAAGAATCAGCAATTCAATGTAACGATTTTAATTATGCAAAGACATATGTTCCTAAAGAAGGCGAACAAATTTTGGCCAAAGGAACTGTAGATTACTATACAAAAACAGGTAGATTAAATTTTAATATCTCAGCAATTCAACCATATGGAGCAGGTGCCCTTGCTGCTATGCTTGAAAAATTAAAGAAGGAATTAATGGAAAAAGGGTATTTTGCAGCTGAGCATAAAAAACCTATTCCTAAATTTCCAAAAAGAGTTTGTGTTATCACTTCTAAAACTGGCGCCGTAATTCGAGATATAATCACAACAATTCGTAAAGTAAACAATATTATTGATATCGTTGTTAAAGACGTTAAAGTGCAGGGCATAGACGCTGATATAGATATTGTTAATGCGATAAAGCAAGTTGATGATTTAGGCTTCGATGTTTTAATCATTGCAAGAGGCGGTGGCTCGCTTGAAGATCTAATGCCATTCAATTCAGAAAAATTAGTTTATGCAATCTACAATGCAAAAACTCCTATCATTTCATCTGTAGGTCACGAGACGGATACAACGCTTTGCGATTTGGCTGCAGATATACGTGTTCCAACGCCAACAGCAGCTGGAGAACTAGTTGAATATAATGTAGAAGAGTATAAAGAATATATTAAAGATTTGGGACTAAGATTATCTAATCAATTGTCAGCTACATTGGATCATGCTATTACAAAGCTTGAATTGCAAAAACAGAGAATCATAGGTGCTTTTAATGGTGTGTATTCTAAAAATACTAATAAATTAGAGGTATATTCAGCCAAAATGCTTCTATTAGCCAATAATATACTAGAAAATAAGGCGCATCAATTCGGAAACCTTTCTGTTAGATTGGATGCTATAAACCCATCAAAGATATTCTCAAGGTCGTATGCATACATCAAAAAGGATGGACAAAATGTCACAAATATTGACGAGTTAAAAGTCAAGGATAAGATAGAAATTACAACAACAGGCGGTAAAGCTAAAGCAGAAATTATAGAGGTAAATAAGTTATGAAATTTGAAGAATCATTAAAGGAATTAGAAGAAATTGTTACTAAGATGGAACAAGGCAATTTGACTATCGATGAATCAATTGCTGCATTCACAAAAGGTATTGAACTTTGCAAGAACTGTTCAAAAGAATTAGAAGAAGCAAAGGGAAAGATTACTATTTTGCAAAAGGAAATGGAATCTATAAAAGAAGTCCCATTTGAGGTAAGTAATGATTAATATATTCGAATTATTTAAAGCTTCATTTGATAAATATCTAGAAGGATACCTAAAGCATGTGTATTCATATCAACCTATTACAGATGCATATAAGTATTCTATTTCAAATGGCGGAAAGAGATTAAGACCTTGCTTAGTTTACCTTGGAGCATACGCTGTAGCGCCTAGAAATGCGAATTATAACCCAGAAGAACTAATAGTAGAACTTGCTATTGGTATTGAATTAATTCATTCTTATTCGCTAGTTCATGATGATTTACCTTGCATGGATAATGACGAATTAAGACGTGGAATGCCAACAACTCACAAAAAATTCGGCGCTGGGATGGCTACAATTACAGGCGATGCTATGTTAAATGGCGCTGCTGAATTAATGCTATCAGCATTAGATAACGAATTCTATATGGCTTGTCCATATGTAAAGAACAATTATGTAGCTCAAGTTAACGCTACAAAATACATTTTAAATCAATCTGGTATTAATGGTATGATTGGTGGACAATGTTTAGATATTAAAGAACACGAGAAAGATCCATCTAAATCAGATTTAATTAGAATGTATAAACTAAAGACAAGTGCGCTTTTGAAGGCAGCATTGGTTGCAGGAGCATTAAGATTTGAAGCATCTGATGAAATTATCAAGGCATTTGAATCTTACGCTGAAAACTTTGGAATTTTATTCCAAATCCAAGACGATATATTAGATTTAACATCTACTAAAGAAGTATTAGGTAAGGATGTAAATCAAGATAAGAATAATAACAAATTCACATATATCGATGCTGTAGGCGGAATTGAAAATGCTCAAAAAGATGTTTTAGCATATGCAGATGCAGCAAAAAGTGCGATAAAAGCTATAGAAAATAAGATAAATGGAGCAGAATTCTTCTACGAGCTAATAGATAATATGATTGCTCGCAAGAATTAAATAAAATATAATATATATAATATGAAACTACTAGACAACATTAACTCACCAAAGGATTTAAAGAGCTTATCTATTGATCAATTGTATCAATTAGCTCAAGAATTGCGTGATGTTATTATTAATACAGTATTTAAAAATGGCGGACACCTTGCATCAAATTTAGGTGTTATTGAATTAATTATTGCCATCGAATATGTTTTTAATCTTCCAAAGGATAAATTAATATTTGACGTAGGACACCAATGTTATGCGCACAAACTATTAACAGGAAGATATAAAGATTTCTCAACACTTCGTCAAACAAATGGTATATCTGGATTCCCACGTAGAGAAGAAAGTATATATGATGTTGCATCAACAGGACACGCATCAACAGCTTTATCTATTGCTTGCGGACTTGTTCGTTCAAATATCGAAGGAAATGTAATTTCATTAATTGGGGATGGTTCTCTAACTGGTGGGCTATCTTACGAAGCTTTAAACGATATGGCAACACTTCGCCAAAAGCAAATTATCATATTAAATGATAACGATATGTCTATCTCAAAGACAGTTGGATATATTTCAAGATATTTAAATGGTGTTCATGGTGGCGGAGATGCATTTGGGGAATATGGTTTAAATTATCTAGATAATATCGATGGTCACAATATTGAAGATTTAATTTCAGCTTTAACGTATGCTAAAAGTTCTAAGCGTTCAATCGTTTTGCACGTAAGAACTATAAAAGGTAAAGGATTAACAGAAGCCGAATTAGATCCAGAAAGATACCATGGATATTCTCCAAAACATTGGGATAAACCATCTTTTTCAAAGATTATGGGTGCAAAATTATCTAAAATGGCAGATCAAGACAAAGATATCTTTGCAATTACAGCTGCTATGGAAGAAGGAACTGGACTTGAAGTATTTGAAAAAGCACATAAAAATAGATTCATCGATGTAGGAATTTGCGAAGCACACGCAGCAACTATGGCATCAGGATTAGCTTTAGGCGGTAAAAAACCATATTTTGCGGTATATTCTACATTTATGCAAAGAGCATTTGACTCAATTTTGCATGATATTTGTCTATCTAATCTAAATGTAACATTCTGTGTAGATAGAGCAGGTATTGTATCTGGAGATGGCGAAACACACCAAGGTATATACGATGTATCTTTCTTAAGATTAATGCCAAATATGGTTATCGCATCACCTAAAGATTCAATCGAACTTGAAAATATGTTAGAGTTTTCTGAAAAACATGTAGGACCTTTAACTATTAGATATCCAAAAGGAAACATTAGAATAGAATATTCTATTCACGAACCAATTGAGCTTGGAAAGTGGGAGTATCTAAACAAAAATGATAAATCTGATGTTGTAATTTTAGCTACAGGAGCTACTTGTGTATCTGTAGCATCTCATGCAATAGAATTTTTACAACAAGAAGGTATCAATCCTTCTTTAGTTAATGCAAGATTCGTAAAGCCTTTAGATTCAGAGGTTCTAAACGCCATAAAGGGAAAGAAAATTGTTACACTTGAAGACAATGTCATTTCAGGATCTTTTGGTAGTGCAGTAGCCGAATATTACGTTCAAAATAACATCTATGATGTTAACCTACATATTCTAGGTATCAATGATAAGATTCTAAAGAACGCATCTCAACAAGATTTGTTGGAGCAAAACGGTTTAGATTCTTATTCAGTTAGAGACTTTATCAAAACACTATAATGAGATTAGATCAATATATTTCAACGAATTTTAACTATACAAGAACTAAAGCCAAACAATTAATAGAGTCTGGCTTTATTCTCGTTAATGGGAAAAATGTTACAAAAGTAGCACAAGATATAAAAGATACAGATAAAGTTGAAATATTGGAAGAATTCAAATACGCATCTTTAGGTGGAGATAAGTTAGCTAAAGCTATATTGGACTTCAATTATTCAATAAAGGATAAGGTTTGTATAGATATTGGTGCATCAAATGGTGGCTTTACAGATTGTATGCTACAAAATGGCGCAAAAAAGGTATATGCGCTTGATGTAGGCGAATGTGCATTTAGCGATGAATTAAAGAATAATCCAAGAGTATTTATTAGAGATAGATTAAATGCAAGATATGTAACAAGCGAAGAAATTGGAGAATTATGCGACTTTGCATCTATTGATGTATCATTTATATCTTTAACTTATATACTTGAAAATGTATCTAAGTTACTTAAAGAGAATGGGGAGATAATAGCCCTAATTAAACCGCAATTTGAAGTAGGTAAGAAATATCTATCTAAACGCGGTATAGTACAGTCTCAACAAATCATAGATAAAACCATTGAAAATATCAAAATTTTTGCTAAATCTATTGGCCTTGAACCTATAAGCGTTACAAACGCTCCAATAAAGCCAGATAAGAACAAGGAATATTTAATTCTGTTAAAAAAACTATTTTAGCCAAATTTTATTTACTTTTTGACACCCTATAGACACGTATATTATTAAAGAATAAAATACGAAATGAACAAATTTTTTAATGTTGAGGGGATTTATTATTTATGAAAAAGACAATATCATGTCTATTAGTCGTATTTCTTTTATGTTCATTAGTAGTTGCGCTATTTGCATGTGACGCTGACGAACTAAAGAAATTGACTTACATTGATGAAAATGGCAACGAAGTTCGCATTAACATCGAAAAGACCTCTAATGTAGACGAAGTATCTCAGTCTTTACTAGCTTTAGGAGAAAAGCCTATAGATAGATCTAAACTAACTTCGCTATTATTTACTTTAACTGGAAGTGCAGGAATGAGTGGAACTCAAGATGACATTCCTTTTGAATTTGGATTAAGTGGAACATCAGAATTTGGAATTAATTTAGGACAAGACCCTAAAACGACAACATTTTTAGATTTTTTAGAAGCTATGGATTTATATTACCTTACAGATGTAAAAGGTACAATTCCAAAGAATTTCCTATTTAAAGTTGATGAAGAGGGCGATGATGGCAAAGTAGATTTCCTTGATCAAAGAGAATGCAATATCTCAGCTAATTTCTTCTTTAACAAATTCGTATTCTACGCCAAAGCCTCTATGTCAGATATGTTAACAAAATATGCTAAAAAATATTATTATGGCATTGAGAAAATTAAAGACAACTATGGATATATAGCATTTGGCACATTTACTTCAATGATTGAAGGCTTTATCAATATGGATAATGCTACAGAAATTTTAAAAGTTGTTAGATCTTCAGATTCATACATTAATACATCAATTAAGATTCTACAAATCGAAGATAAATTAGAAAAAGTTGAAGGAGATGAATCTAACGCATCTATAAAAGCAAGATTATATCCACAAGTAAAGGAATGCGTTAAAGCATTTAACGTTCAAATTATCAAAACAAAGGGTAGTAAATTTACTATTTCTTTCCATTTAACAAAAGCAGCGGTTGAGTATATGGCAACTTTAATACCACTAACAGCTTCTTATTTAGAAGGATATGATGGGGATTCATATTTTGAATTAACAATGGACGCTAAAAACATGATTGATGCAGAATTAGTATATGATATTACTGATGTGTTAACATTCTTAGCAGGCAAATTAGAGACAGATAGTTCAGTTAAAATCAATACAGCTTATGCTAATGGTGTTGCAACAGTAACTGCAGATAAAAAGATTCCTAAGATGGCAAATGACGACATTCCAAACGCAAAAGAAATTAATGTAATTGATCTTTTAGGATTAATTCCACCAGTTTATAAACTAATTAGTAACTTAACTGCTTAATTAATTAAAATACGATGAAGATTGGGTCATGAATAATGGCCCAATTATTTTTTACAAAATTTTGTTTAAAATTATATTTTAATAATATTCACAATAGTGTATAATTATGAATATGAAAATCGGTATTTATTCTAATTTATACAAAGACGTAGACGCTAAAGCTGCTATAGCATTAATGGAAATCCTAAATAAAAAGGGTATTTCTTATTCAATTTCTACAAATATTGAAACTTCTATAATTAAAAATGCTATTCCTTTAAACGATTTATCTAAAGATTCAGATGTTGTTATCGCATTTGGTGGCGATGGCACAATGCTTAATGTCATCTCATATATCGATGATAAAGCAATCCCAATATTGGGTGTAAATTTAGGTAAGATTGGTTTCTTAACAGAAATAGACAAGAATGGATTAAAAAAGGCTGTAGAAGCACTAGAAAAGGGCGAATACTCAATCGAAACAAGATCTCTTGTTCGTGCTCAAGTACCTACTGGAGAAAAATTCTATGCATTAAATGAAGCAATCTTGACTTCGTCAAAATCTCAAGTTTCTTCAATTAAAATCAACATAGACAATTCATATACAGCAACAGTTAGAGGAGATGGTGTTATCGTATCTACACCAACAGGTTCTACTGCATACTCACTTGCATGTAATGGTCCTATCTTAGCTCCATCTGTTCAAGCCTTTATTGTTAATACAATATGTCCACATTCACTTCATTCTGTACCAATGGTAGTAGAGGATACATCAGAAATCGTTCTATCTTCACAATCAAGCAAAATGAAGCTTGTTATTGATGGTAAGGATAGATATGAATTTGACGGCGATGCTGAAGTTAAGATGAGAAAGGCAAGTTTTAATGCATCTTTCATTAGATTAAATAAACAAAACTTTTATCAAAAATTATTACAAAAACTAAGTTTTTGGGGAGATTAATATATGAATCGTAGACAAAACGCAATTATTGAAATAATTACGAAATACGAAATTGAAAAACAAGAGGAATTAGTAGATAAGTTAGTAGAACTAGGCTTTACAGCAACACAAGCTACCGTATCAAGAGATATCAAACAACTTGGCCTTGTAAAGATGCATGGTACAAAGAAAAAGTTCAGATATACTCAAGTAAAATACACAACAGATGGTATTTCAGTTAAATTCGGTAACTTATTCAAAGAATCTGTATTATCAATTCAAACAGCAGGCAATATGATAGTAATTCGTACCGTTACAGGTGGTGCTAATTCAGCTGCTGCATTCTTAGATAAGCAAGAATTTGAACAAATCCTTGGCACAATCGCTGGTGACGATTGTATCTTTGCCGTAGCTTCAACACAAGAAGCCGCAACAGAAATTGCAAGAACATTAAAGAGTTTCTTCTAATATGCTAACATCATTACAAATTAAAAACATCGCTATAATCGAATCGCTTGAAATAAACTTTGAGAAGGGTTTAAACGTTCTTAGCGGCGAAACTGGTGCAGGTAAGTCAATTATTATTGACTCTCTAAATTTTGTGCTAGGAAAGCGCGCAGATAAGACACTTATCTCATATGGCAAAGATCAAGCGCAAGTTACAGCATTTTTTAATATTGATGATTGTCAAAAAGCAAAAGATATACTTGAAGAATATGGTATCGATTTAGAAGATGAATTAATGCTAAAGAGAACTATGACACTTGATGGCAAAAATACATGCCATATAAATGGTCAAAAAGTTACTCTTCAAATGTTAAAAGAATTAACAGAATCTCTAGTTAATATCTATGGTCAAAATGATACTCAATTTATAATGAATCCAAAATCTCATTTGGAAGTTTTAGATGCATATGGCCATGATAAAATAGATTCTCAAAAGCAAAAATTAGCAAAAATACTCGAAGAGTATAAAGAAACACAAAGAAAAATTAAAGAATTCGGATCTTCTCAAGATATCGCAAAGAATATCGATTTATACGAATTCCAAATAAGAGAAATTGAAGAAGCAAATATTCAAGATAACGAAGAAGAGGAGCTTGTCGCTCTTCGTCATAAGATGAATAATTCTCAAGCATATGTATCTGCGCTGTCATCAGCACACGAACTTTTAAATGGTTATCAAGATACAAATGCAATTACTATGATTTCTCAATCTATCCAACAAATTAAACATCAAGCTGATTCAGATAAAAATATTGATGAATTAATGCAAAGATTGGAATCAACAAAGATTGAATTAAAAGATATCGCTGAAACTTTAGACGATATGGCTCAAAGTTTTGATTTTTCTCCTCAAGATTTGCAAAGAGTTGAAGAAAGAATATCTTTAATTCGTTTAATTAAGAGAAAATATGGAGATACAGTAGAGAAGGTAAATGATTATCTTCAATCTATAAAAGAAAAATACGATTTCTTACAAAATGGTGAAGAAGCACTAAAGGATTTAGAAATCGATTTAGAAAATCTAGAGAAAGATTACTACAAGGCTGCTACAACGCTTACTGATACGAGAAAAGCGGTAGCTAAGGAATTATCTCAAAAGATAGAAAAAGAACTTGCTGAACTTGGTATTAAGAACGCAAGGTTTGAAGCAAAGTTTGAAGAAATACCACAAAGTGGTATATATACAGATGAAATGGAATTCTTGTTCTCAGCAAATATTGGTCAACCATTACGTGAGTTAACAAAGATTATCTCAGGTGGTGAATTATCTAGATTCATGTTAGCTCTAAAGAACACAATTACAAATCTAGATGGTATAGACACTATGGTATTTGATGAAATAGATACGGGAATATCTGGAAATATTGCAGATATAGTAGCTCAAAAGCTATATAAGATATCTAAAAATAGACAAGTTTTAGCAATTACACACCTTCCTCAATTAGCTTCTATGGCTGATGCTAACTACTTAATCGAAAAGAAGGTTGTAAACAACAATACACAAACTGAAGTAACTAAACTTGAAGGTGAAGATTTAATTACTGAACTTTTAAGATTAATTGGCGGCACAAATACAAAGGAATTTGGTCGTCCTCATGCTCAAGAAATGAAAGAGTATGCTAACAAAGTAAAAAACAATTTATAAGATATAAGGAGTATAGAAAATGTCATTATCTTACGTAGATCCATTAACAACAAGATATGCAACAAAACCAATGCTTGAACAATTCTCAGAAGAAACTCGTATGATTCTATGGAGAAAACTATGGGTTGCTTTAGCTGAAAGCGAAAAAGAATTAGGACTAAATATTACACAAGAACAAATCGATGAGCTTAAAGCTCATATCTACGACATCAACTTCGATGTTGCAAAGGAAAGAGAAAAGGTTTGCCGTCACGATGTTATGGCATATGTTTATGCTTATGGTAAACAATGTCCAAAGGCTGAACCAATCATCCACCTTGGCGCTACAAGCTGCTATGTTACAGATAATTCAGATGCAATTATTTATCATGATGCATTAGTTTTAGTAAAGAATAAGTTAATTAACGTTATGGATAAACTTGCTAAATTCGCTAAAGAATACGCAGGTCTTCCAACACTTGGATATACACACCTTCAACCAGCTCAATTAGTTACAGTTGGTAAGCGTGCAGCTCTTTGGTTACAAGATTTATTATTAGACTATGAAAATCTTGAATATCTAATCGCTAACACAAGATTACGTGGTGTAAAGGGAACTACTGGTACTCAAGCAAGTTTCTTAGAATTATTCGATGGAAATCACGCAAAAGTTAACGAATTAAACAAATTAGTTGTAAAGAAGATGGGATTTGATAAGACATTTGCTTTATCTGGTCAAACATATACAAGAAAGTATGATTACAACATTTTAGCTATGCTATCTCAAATCGCACAAAGTGCATATAAGTTCGCTAACGATGTAAGAATTCTTCAAAGCTTCAAGGAAATCGAAGAACCATTCGAAAAGAACCAAATCGGTTCATCAGCAATGGCTTATAAGAGAAATCCAATGCGTTCTGAAAGAATCTGTTCACTTGCTCGTTACACAATGAATCTACCAGGAAATGCTGCTCAAACAGCTGCTACACAATGGATGGAAAGAACTCTAGATGACTCAGCTAATCGTAGATTAGTTATGGCTCAAGCATTCTTATCTATCGATGCTATCCTAGAGATCTATATGAACGTTGTTGATGGTATGGTTGTATACGATAAGATTATCAATAAGCGTGTAATGGCAGAATTACCATTCATGTCTACAGAAGTTATCTTAATGGAATGCGTAAAGGCTGGCGGAGATAGACAATTCTTACACGAAAGAATCAGAGTTCACTCAATGGAAGCTGCTATGCAAGTTAAGAAAGAAGGTAAAGATAACGATTTAATCGAAAGAATAAAGGGAGATGAAGCTTTCGCTGCTATCAAAGATAGAATTGATTCAATCCTTGATCCAAAGAACTTCATCGGTAGAGCAAAGGAACAAACATTAGACTTCATTGAAGAGGAAATTAATCCTATTCTAAAGAAGAATGCAGCAGTTCTAGGTGCGCAAGGAGTCGTAAACGTCTAAAGCCAAAAAAATAAGCACCAAGCATAACGCTTAGTGCTTTCTGGCAGGGGAGACGCGACTCGAACACGCAACCGACGGTTTTGGAGACCGTAGCCCTACCATTGGGCCACTCCCCTAAGAGCATTATTATTATATATGGCAACATATTTAGTGTCAAGAAAAAAAGGAGAAATCTAATATAAAATGGAATACACATATAAATTAGGATTTTTAGGTGCAGGTAACATGGCAAAAGCCATCGCTCGTGGCATCATCAAATCAAATATTTTGAAAGCAAATGAAGTAATTATGTCTGATCCATTTGTTACAGGAGATGTAGCTGGAATCAATGTAATTAATGACAATAATGTAATTTTTAACGAATGTGAATATGTTTTACTTGCAGTAAAGCCTCAAGTTTTTTCAACTATTGTTGAAACTTTGAAGGAAACAAAGGTTAAGAATGTAATTTCTATTATGGCTGGCGTTAAGATGGCTAAGATTAAATCAATTATCCCAACAGCAAACGTAATTAGAATTATGCCAAACCTTCCTGCATCAGTTGGAGCTGGAATGGCAGGCATTGCTAAAGACAATGACGCCTCAAAAGAAGCTAACGAATTTGTAAAGCAAATATTTGCCTCAGTTGGGGATGCAATCTTCGTAAATGAGGCTGATTTGGACGCTGTTACAGCTATCTCAGGATCAGGCCCAGCTTACGTATACTATTTCATCCAATCTATGATTAAAGCTGGTGTTAAATATGGATTATCTGAAGAAGATTCAAAGAGATTAACACTACAAACATTTGTAGGTGCAGTTGAAATGGTTAAAAATTCTAACGATTCATTAGACATAATGATAGATAGAGTATGTTCAAAGGGCGGTACAACAATTCAAGCTATCGATACATTCAGAGGATATGATTTAGAATCTAAGATTATCGAAGGTATTGATAAATGCAAAAACCGTAGCGAGGAATTATCTAAATAATGAAAAAAGTAACGATTTACACAGATGGAGCATGTTCAGGTAATCCAGGTCCAGGCGGATGGGGCTGTGTACTTATGTACGGTAGCGCTAAAAAAGAAATGTCTGGAGCGGAGAAGGATACAACAAATAATAGAATGGAATTATTTGCTGCTATCTCAGCTTTACGTGCACTAAAAGAACCATGTGAAGTTGAATTATATTCTGATTCTGCTTATCTATGTAACGCTATTAACGAAGATTGGTTAACATTCTGGCAAACTCATTCTTGGAGAACAGCTAACAAAAAGGATGTTAAAAATGTAGATTTATGGGAAGAATTAATTAAATTAATGCAAACTCATAAGATTACTTTTATTAAAGTAAAAGGACACGCTGATAATGAATTTAACAACAGATGCGACCAATTGGCTACATCTGCAATACTAACTATCAAATAAATTTATAAAAGGGGAATAATTATGTGCCTAATAAGTAAGAAAGTATTTAAGACTATGTTCATGAGAAATCCTAACGCGACACATGAGCACGACAACGACCTTGATAATCCACAAAGAGATAAATTGATGGGTCCAAATTTTCCTGACTATGTTGCTACTAAAATTGAGACTCAAGAAAAGTTCGGAGCATTACCTTTTGAATTATTTACAATAACTTCAGAAGAAGGATTGAAATTAGTTGGAAGACTATATAGAAATCCAAAGAAAACAGATAAAACTGTTATTATGATTCACGGATATAATTCCTATGGAATTAGAGAATATTGTTATACAGGATTCAAGTATATTGAAGCTGGCTACAATCTATTCTTACCGGATAACCGTGCTTGCGGAGATAGTGAAGGTGTATATTGCACATTCGGTATTAAAGAATCTGAAGATCTAAAGCTTTGGATTGCTCAAGTTAATACATTATTCCCACAAGGAGAAATCATCCTACAAGGTACATCTTTAGGTGGTGCAACAGTATTATTACTATCTAATCAAGATATCCCAAAGAATGTTAAAGCTATTATTTCAGATTGTGCTTATTCTACAATGACAAAGGAATTCACATATCTTGCTAAATATTTAGCAAATCTTCCTGCATTCCCAGTACTAAATTTCGTAGAAATGTACTTCAAGAGATATGCTGGATGTGATTTTAAATCTCAAAGCCCATTAAAGAGCGTAGCTAAATCTAAATTACCAATCTTATTTATTCACGGCGAAGAAGATAGATTTATTCCAAAAGCTCAATGTCAAGAATTGTATGATGCATGTACATCAGAAAAAGAAATCCTATATGTACCAAAAGCTGGCCACGTAGGAGCTTATGTACAAGGTAAGGATACATATTATAATAAGACATTGAATTTCATGAAGAAATATTTAACTAAATAGTTAGTTAACAAACTCAATATTAGTCCAGTAGTTAGCGATAATTACTGGATTTTTTTTGCGACATTTATTACACATTTACTATGATATACTATAAATAATACAAAGGAATTACTTATGAATAAACAAGAAATCCAATATGAATTTAACATGAATTATTTAGAATTGTGTGATTATTTAAAAGCAAAGTATGGTACAATTAACGAACCTTTCTTTGTTAATGCTAATTGCAAGACTCCAAATAGAAATATCAAAAGGAGCAACGAAGGATTGTTTATTCATCACATTAAGGAAAATGAAGGAGCAGATTTAACAAAAACAGAAAACGCCAAATATTATGGATATGAATTTCAACAAGGAAATAATTTAGTATATTGTAATCTTCTTGAGCATTTAATTTTGCATTATAAAATTACTAATGAGTATTTTAGTTGTGAATCAGCAAAGAAAACAAAATCATTGCTAGGGATAGGCGGTCTAATTCAAATAATCTATGATTTAAACGATTTGTTTGACGGATACGATTACTCAAGAATTCAATATATCAAATCAAAAGAAATACTATCCGATAATTATTTTGATTATTTAAATCTTCTATGCGAATGCTACATTTTGAATGAAAATAAGGTTATAAATGAAATGTTTGAGATAATGAACAACGTTGAGGTTAACGATATAATCGGCAAAATTAATTTTGCCACAATTAAATTTTCGCAATATCCATATCGAGGCAGAACGCGAGAAGGAAATAATATTAAGAAAGATTTTTTAGAATTATTAAAACAAAAGAATATATCATTTAATTAATTCAAAAAGTCTTGTCGCAATAAGTTGATGATCAAGTTGGGTTAGATGTAAACCATCTGACCCAGTTTTTATTCCTTCATTTGAAACAAATAGACAATTATTGCGTTTTGCCATATCTTCATAATCTTTCAAAAAGTCTTTAGATTTAATATATGCATTGTCGAAGCCGTAAAAGGTGCTAGATTTAATTTCTTTAGGGCAAATGATAATTATCTTGATGTTTTTATCAATTTCGCGAATTTTGGCTATATATTTATCTTCAATTGCTTTTGCTGCATCTTTAGAGGTGAAATCAAAAAAGTCTTTCATATCGTTAGATCCAAGATAAATTACTACATAATCTAATGGTAGATAAGATTGCAAAGTAGATAAGAATACTTTTTCTCCATTTACATTTACAATACGAGTAGGGTCATCATTACAGATTGTTCTTGCACATTGGCCTTCTTCGTAAACTTTGTAGTTTTTCCCGAGTAATTTTTGCAAAACCATAGGGTAGCGAGTACGTCTAGAATAACGTATATGTTTGCCGCCTGGAACATATCCCCATGTATTAGAATCACCAAAACATAATATCTTTTTCATATTTAATATAATACACCAAAAATCAACGCTTAAAAATATCTTATCAATTTGTTTGCTTTATATTTGAATACCTTATACAATTATATAGAACGAATTTTATATTATATATAAATTTTGAAGGAGAAATAACATGGGCGTAGAACCCTTAGATATTGTCAAAGCAGTCTTAATGCTTATTGCAGGGTTAGGAACATTCCTAATCGGCCTTAAGGTCATGGGTGAAAACTTAGAAACATTAGCCGGTGACCGTTTAAAAGTTTTTTTCACAAAAATCAGCGACAATAGATTATTAGGAATTGCTACTGGTGCAGTAACTACTGTATTAACACAATCATCTACAGCTACAACTGTCATGGTCGTAGGTTTCGTTAACACAGGTGTTATGACACTTTTGCAAGCTACCGCAATTATTATGGGTGCCAACATTGGTACAACTATTACAGCATATTTAATCGCTTTACAAAAAATCCCAGTTGCCGCAGCATTCTCAGCTTTAGCTGGTGCTGGTGTATTCATGCAAATGGCAAAGAATAACAAAGTAAAGAATATCGGTACTATATTTACGGGTGTAGGTATGTTGTTCATCGGTTTGTATGTAATGTCTAACTCAATGTCTATTGTTACAGTAATCAAAACAGCAGATGGATCAGGATTATTAATAAGAGAAGCAATCTTAAGATTGGCCGCTTTACCAGGCGCTCCAATAATTCTATTAGTATTCGGTGCTATTTTAACAATTATCGTACAATCTTCAGCTGGTACAACAGCCATCTTGGTTGGTCTATGTTCGGCTGGTGCTATGGATCTTGAACCAGCGTTATATATCACACTTGGTATGAACGTAGGTACCTGTTTAACAGCGTTAGTATCATCAGCTGGTGCAACAACAAACGCTAAGCGTGCATCAATGATCCACTTATTATTCAACGTAATTGGTACAATTATATTCGGTATCGTATTAGCAGCTGCAGGTAAGTATATTCTTCAATTTATTACTGGTATTAGAATTGGTAGTGATGAAGGTACTGTTATCAGTATGCAAATTGCTTTATTCCATACAATATTCAACGTAACAACAACTATTGTATTATTCCCATTAATGAAGCAATTCACACAATTAGCTTCGCTAATCATTCCAGAATCTAAGACAAAGAAGGTAAATCCTCAAGATCTTATCTACAAGTTCAAGTATCTTGATGATCGTTTCTTAAGCACACCATCAATCGCTATGGCAATGCTTAGAAAAGAAATCTTTGCAATGATGGAAGATGCACAAGAAAACCTACAATTATCTGTAAGCGCAATTATGGCTAAGGATTTAGGCAGAATTGAAGAATTCCAAAATAGAGAAACTCATATTAACTTCATTAACAAAGAAATTACTAAGTATATGGTAAATATATCAAACTTAGATATTACATACGCTAATGAGCAAGAAATCGCCGCATATTACCATAATGTATCAGATATCGAACGTATTGGTGACTATGCTGAAAACGTTATTGAATACGCACAAGAATTAATCAAAGCGGGCGTAGATTTCTCAGAACCATGTAAGGAAGAAATCACAGATATGACAAATGCTGTATATCAAGAACTTAACGCAGTTAAGATTGCATTCGATTCTAGATCTTTAAAGGATTACGATGAAATTACAGCTTATGAAGACTTAGTTGATACATATTACAACAAGTTATCTGAAAACCATATTGTAAGATTAAACCAAGGTTCATGTAATGCAGAAGCAGGAAGTATCTTCATTTCATTGATTGGTAACCTAGAACGTATTGGTGACCACGCTATGAACGTAGCCAAATCAATGACAAACTATCTTCCATTAAAGTAATTTATAACATAGCATAAAGATAAGGAGTCTTTGATATGATACCTCCAAAGTGGACACTTGAAAAAGTAAAAGCTTTGGAGTTTTTTTAATGTATAATTTTATCATTTGCCAAAAACAAATACTTTTTTTGACAAACTTGTGGCTAAATATTATTTTTTATTATTACTGAATAATAATTCTTTTATAATTTAATTGAAAGTTCTTTGATTTTGAGAGGTATATATGACAAATAGCTTTGTTAGAAAAGTTACTATCATTCTTGTTTTTATGGCTTTAATAGCCGGTATTATATTTGTTGGAGCATTTGCATCTAAATCTCAAGAAGAAGTTTATGCTGAAGATGAATACACAATTCAGGTTACAGTAACTAGTTCATCATCGAATATGTACGGATTCGATATGACATATTACGATGTTACATTTGGAGGCAAAACGGGAAGAATTAATGGCTCAACTGGTAGTGTAACAATATCATCAACTACAGATGCAACTAGTCTTTCTTTTGCCACTCATGTAAGTATGTATGATTATGTTGGTAGTGGCCCAATAGGCGAAAATCAAACAATTACAATTGGATATGATTATACCTTTTATGGAACAATTACTTATAATGCCGTAAGAGTAAAAAAAGACCCAACTGTTACAGCCCCTACCGCAAAATCTAATTTAAAATACACAGGAAGCGTACAAGCTTTAGTTAACGCAGGTAGTACTGATGGTGGTACAATGCAATATAAACTAGATTCTGGTTCATATTCAACAAGCATTCCAACTGCTACAAATGCGGGTTCATATACTGTTTATTACAAAGTAGTAGGCAACGATTTTTACAACGATTATCCAGAACATAGCGTTAGCGTTAGTATTGCAAAAGCAACAGCAAGCGTTACGGCACCTACTGCAAAATCTTTAACATATACAGGAAGTGCACAAGCTTTAGTTAACGCAGGTAGTACAAATTTTGGTACTATACAATATAAACTAGGTTCTGGTTCATATTCAACAACGATTCCAACTGCCACAAATGCGGGCTCATATACTGTGTATTATAAAGTTGATGGAACTAGCAATTATAACGGTTATTCAGAAAAGTCTGTTAATGTCACAATTGCTAAAAAGAGCTTCACCCCAACAGTCAACATTACAGGTTGGACCTATGGAGTTAGTGCAAATAGCCCATCTGTTAGTGGAAATACAAGTGGAGGGGCGGTTACATATACATATGCAACACAAGGATCTTCTTCATATTCTTCAACAGTTCCGACCAATGTTGGAAATTATACAGTAAAGGCTACAATTGCAGCTACAACAAACTATAATGAAGCAACCGCTACAAAGAATTTTAGTATATCTAAAAAGAGTTTCACACCAACGGTTAATATTACGGGCTGGACATATGGCAATAGCGCAAATAGCCCATCTGTTAGTGGAAATACAAGTGGAGGGGCGGTTACATATACATATGCAACGCAAGGATCTTCTTCATATTCATCTACAGTTCCAACAAATGCAGGGAATTATACAGTAAAAGCTACAATTGCAGCTACATCAAATTATAATGAAGCAACCGCAACAAAGAACTTTTCTATTGCTAAAGCAAATGCTTCTATTAATCAAGCACCTACTGCAAAGTCTGATTTAATATATAACGGAAGTGCTTTAGTCCTTATTAATGCAGGAAGCGCAAATGGTGGAACAATGCAATATAAAGTTGGAAGCGGTTCATATTCTGCAACTATTCCAACACAAGCAAATGTAGGCACATATTCTATTTATTACAAAGTAGTTGGAGATGCAAATCATAATGATTCAACAGAAGCTGGTCCACTTGAAGTAACAATTGCTAATGCAGACATAACAAATATTACATGTGTTCAAGATGGCCAAATTCAGTATAATGGCTCTGCACAAGCGCCACAATTAAATACATCAGCGGTAACAGTTAATAACCAACCTATAACATTTACTTATTCACACTCAATTGATGGTCCATTTGCAGAATCAGTTACATTTACTGAAGTTAGCGAATATACTGCATATTATAAAGTTTCAGCTCCAAATCATAATGATGAAATTGGAAGCTTTAGTGTAGTTGTTGTTAAAGGCGATCCTTCTATTACAGGATTAAGTGGAAAAGAAGGAATAAAGTATTTAGGTGTTAATCAAGACCTAATCACATCAGGCAGCACAAATGGTGGAACTTTACAATATAAATTAGGAGATGAAGAATATTCAACAACTATTCCAAGTGCTAAAAACGTTGGTTTATATACTATCTACTACAAAGTAGTAGGAAACGATAGTTGGAATGATGTTCAAGAAGAATCACTTCAAGTATCAATTGCAAAAACTGATTTAGAAATAACTGCAAAAGATACTGTTATTACATATGGCGATGAGCCAACAAATAGCGGAGTTAATTATTCTGGATTTGTTAATAACGAAACAAATGACGATTTAGGCGGCACATTAGTTTTCAATTATAATTATGATCAATTTGGAAATGTTGGTGTTTATACTATAAGTATTTTAGGATACACAAGTGAGAACTATAACATTTCATATGTATCTGGGAACTTAACAGTTAATCCTAAAGACATTGAAGTTACAATTGTTCCAAAAGAAAGTCCATATGGTGCAGAACCTGTTGAACTTGAATATTATATATCTTCTGGTGAAATAGTAAATGGAGATACAAACGTATATACCATTACATGCTCAGTTACTGCTTCATCTGGAGTTGGAACATATGACATCGTATGTACTGATACAAGTGACAACTACAATGTAACATTTGTTGGTGGAGAAAATGCATATTCAGTTACTCAACAACAACTAAGAATTATTGCAAATCCAAATACAATTATTTATGGAGATGCAGCAATTCATAATGGCGTAACATTTGAAGGATTCGTAAATGGGCAAACAGAAGCCGATTTAGGCGGTTCTATTGCGTATGCATATAACTATAATCAATTTGATAATATAGGCAGCTATACTATTACTCCAAGCGGTTATACGAGCGACGAATATTATATTGTGTTTGTTGATGGTGTATTAACAGTTAATCCAAAAGCTTTAGAAGTAACAATTACTCCAAAGACAAGTGTATACAAAGAAGCAATTGAAGAATTAGAATATTCTTTAACATCTGGCGAAATAGTAAATGGAGATACAAATATATATAGCGTAACATGTAATGTTTCAAGTGAATCAAATGCTGGAAGTTATAACATTTCAGGTGTTGTAAACAATAGTAATTATTCAGTTACATTTATAAATACAGAAAATGGATATGTAATTACAAAGCGTCCAGTTGTATTGCAAGCTGACGATAAAGTTGGAAAATTCGGCGAAGCTTTACCTCAATATACATTTACATTGAGTGAAGAAGTTGAATCTTCTTCGTTAGAAGAAATCAAAAATAGAGTTGAATTTACAAGCTCAGCAAAAAATACAATTCCTGGAAAATATGTAATAAACGTAACATATAAGGATGGATTCAATAAAGACACAGTATCTACAAACTATAGCGTTGAATTAAAAAATGCATTCATAACTATCGAAGAAAATGAACAAAAATCAGAAGAAACAAAGAAAAAGGAAGAATCTGTTGATGTTCAATTTGAGGGCGTAGAAAATCCTTTTGATTATGATATAAAAGTTTTTGCTGAAATTAGATCATCAGAAGCTGCTAGTGATGCGGGTATTAGTTATAAGACAATCGAAGAAAAATATGTAGATTCAAGAAGCGAAATCAACACAATCTATAGCGTAAAATTGCTAAAGGTTGAAGATGCCAATGGCGTAGAGATATATGATGTAATCGACGAAAATGACATTAAAGATGGTTTAATATTTGCTGTTAAAATGCCAGTTCCAGACGATTTAGAGGGTAGAAACTTCAGAATCTTACAAATAAGCAACGATAAAGATGAAGCAAAATATGTGGATTCTTCAAACGTTGATATAGAAGATGGATTTGCCGTTGTTAAAACAGGAAGCTTAGATGATTTAGCGTTTGTAAGTTTAAAGCCAAATGAAGAGATGGATCATTTATCTTTCTGTATGGGATGTCCATTGTTAATTTTTGATGGAATAATGCTTGCATTATTAATCGTATATATTGCAACGAAGAAGAAAAAGATATTAGGCTTAATCGGAATGATTGCATCTGGAAGTATGGTTGCATATGGAATTGTAGTATTATTTATGCATGTTTGCTATATAACAATAGCGGCGGTAGGTATAGATGTATTAATCTTTATGGCTTTCTTGATTTTATTCCTAACAAAATATTTCAAAGATAAAAAGAAAGCTCCAAAAGAAGAAATCAATAAAAAAATAGAGGAAGTTTCAAAAGAGCAAGAAAAAGAGGTTGATATAAACCAAGAAAACGATAATGATGAAAAGCCCGGAACGATATCTTTAAAAGATAGTATGGATCTTGCAAAAGCAACAGCTTCTTCTCATAAGTTTAATAAAGCATATATTTGTAATTACCTAAAAGGTAGAGAAGATATTGAACTATCTACACGAGAGAATTACACAAAGACAGGCTTGCCACTTGCGGATACTCACTATGTGATAAAAGACGGTAAGAGAATTTGCTTTGCATATGTTTATGAAACAGAAGGATCAATAATTCTTCTAGCTAAAATGGATTCAGATTATGCAAATAAATTGAAACAAAAGCATGAAAACATCAATTTAAGTGCATTCCCAAAACAAAAGAACACTTGGTATAGCTTAATTATCGACGATACGTATACAAAAGAAGAATTCGAACAAATTCTCGATGATATTACAAAATAAGAATAACAAGATATGTCGGGGCACAGCGATTAATATGATACCTCCAAAGTGGACACTTGAAAAAGTAAAAGCTTTGGAGGTTTTTAATTAACTTGTTATTATTTTCTTCTCTTATCTGAAACTCTTCTATTTTTACCACCGAAGAATAATAGTAATTGATAAATAGATAATGCAATCAAAATAATACCAAATACAATTGATGCATAATCTGCAAAGTCATCAACGAAGATTAATAATAAACCTAATGTTAATGAAACAATGCCAAGTGCTATTTCTAATCCAAATACTAAATAATCTCTCTTGCTTCTAACAATGATGAAAATAATAGAATCTAAAATTAAAAGACCGCCTAAGAAAATTAGTAAATATGGGATATATTGAACAATAATCCATGCTAATCTCTTAACAATGAATAGCACACCGAATGCTGCAATTACTGCGCCTAAAAGCCCATCAATAGTCGTTAATGATTTATTCTCAACATATGCTGATGCTAATAAAATAACTGCTGTAACGATTAAAATTGCACCTACAATCCAGCTAATTGCTTCTACGCCCATAGATAAAGAGCAGCAGAACATTACACCAAAGATAAATAATGCAATGATATAAATTAGAGTTGTAACGTCTTTATTTTGTAATTTTGCCATAAAAAACCCCCTATATTACTCTATTTAAACTATATTAAATATTTAAATATTAGTCAAGGGGCTAGTTAACGTGGTAATGAGTAGAACTATATAACCATGAATAGATAATAATTGAAACAGGAACTGTTAAAATCATTATCATAGGGAATACTATTGGACGTACTATTGTAGATAAATCTACAAAGTTTGCTTTGAATCCTACAAATCCTACTAAAATAATTAATAATATTGCATTTACTAAGAAAATCGATGCGGTAGACATAGTCTTCTTTAAAGAGAAGTTCGCAACTATCTTCTTATTTGGATCTAATACATAATTAATGGCGAACGCCGCTGGAACTACCATTAGAGAGAATAGTGGAATCAAGAAACTTGATGCCGGAGTTCCAAAAACATTCATAGTAGATAGATGCAAAATAGTTAATAAAATTGCATAAGCTAAATATGAATATACTGACGTCGTCATTAAAATTTTATTTATGTAAATATATTTATTAACATAGAATTCAGTAGTATTTCTCTTATAATAAGGCTTTAAAGTGAATCCTTGTGAAGCGAATTTAGCGCTTACAGCCTCAATAGAATATTGAGATGCGTATTCTTGGTCGTTTACAGCGTTATAATCGCCATATTGTTGATATTGAGCGTAAGGAGATTGAGTAGAGTATGATTTGCTTTGATTTGCTTGTGGGCCTTTAAAAATATCATCTAATACTCCTACATAATCTACGTCTTGCTCGTAAATTACGCTATCTTTATTAACAATAACTGTTTTTAATTCTGGATTGATTAATTTAATAGTTTGTTGATAATCTTGAGGAACTTCTTGTACAACAATTGGACGAGATGGTGCATCTTGTGCATCATCAGCTGAATCTAAATCCATTGCTTGTTGAACAGGTTCTTGATCATCAGCAGCTTCATTTACAACGATTTGATTATCATAAACGGCAGCAGATTCAGCAGCAGAAGGCTCTGATCTTGGTTGACGTTTTGTTCTTGGACGCAAATCAGAAGCTACAAATGGTGGTGTAGCAGCAGGGTCAAAATCTTTATCAGATAGTAATCCATTGATAATTGTTCTTGAGTATTCCCATTGATATTGGTCGTTTTCTAAGAATTTTCTACCATCATCTAGTAGAGAATAATAAACTCTTTGAGCTCCGTTTGATGTATCTCCCTTGTAAGAAGTTACATATCCAAGCTTTTCTAATCTCTTTAAACATGAGTATAGGGTAGGTTGTTTTAATTCATATAGTCCTTTAGACTTTTCTTTGATCTCAGTTAAGATATCTAAACCATATCTATCGCCATTTGCAAGGGTAGATAAGATGATAGTATCAACGTGGTCTCTGATTAAGTCTATGTTTACTGAAGAATTATCCAATTTTTACCTCTCACTGTTAATATGATACTATATTGCGCGCGAAAAGTAAATAATAACCAAAATTTATAACTTTAATTTCAAGATAGGGAAGTTTTCAAATAAAACATTTGTGCAAAAATAGGGGATATAAATGACATGCTTGTTATAAAAAGTCCATAAATTGACTATTCTATAAACTATGCTTACTTAAAAGCTGCTTTTCTGATTATTTGTTCACTTTTCGTAAGGTTAGTGCACCATTTCATCCTGAAATAGCGCCATAAAAGATTATTGCGCAAAATTACACCTTTGCGCAATAATACGCGAAAATAATTACAAGATAAAACGATTTATAAATATCAAAACCGATTTTAGCCGAATTTTCGCTAATCAAATTTTGTAACTATAATTCTTGTTTTTGATATTTTTCTGACTAATTTTAGCTATTTCAAATTTGCTCTCATTTGCAAAATTCCAATTTTAGCAATACAAATCCCTATCTTTTAATTTTTTAATTTTGTGCGATTTTGTGAATATATCGTCTCATTTGCAAAAATCGACATTTTTGAATACATTTGGTCATCCCAGCAATTTATATCAATTATTTTTCTTTTCATATTTTGCGCAATGATTATCTATGTTATAATGTTAGCGATGGAAAAATCTTATTTTGAACAACGCGAACAAGATACCTTAGAAAAACTACGAATCGTTAAAGCTGATTTGCCTGCGATTTGTAATGAATTCTTTGTTGGTATTGATTCTTATACATCTCCTTTGACCAGACTTGAATATGCGCTTGATCTTAGAATCTTTTTCGATTTCCTTGTTCATGAGATTGATTATTTCATTGGCAAAAACATTCGAACACTTGATTATAAAGATTACGAACATCTAGATGCTTTACATATTGAAATGTTTTTAGATTATCTTTCATACTATAAATTCAATGGTAAGGAATACAAAAATACTATCAAAACTAAGGCTAGAAAGCTTTCGACTATAAAATCATACTTCAAATTCTGCTATGATAAAGACCGTATTTCTCGTGATCCTGCATCTAAAGTTAAATCTCCAAAGATACACGAAAAGCCTATCATTCGTTTTTCAAAGGACGAAATGACCTCATTTTTAGATATCGTTGAATCTGGAGACGGATTATCTACTCGTGCTAAATCTTTCCATGATAATGACTTAAAAGAACGTGATGTTGCTATTATGACATTGTTTTTAGGTACTGGCATCCGTATCTCTGAGCTTGTTGGGTTGAATGTTTCTGATATAGATTTCGAACATAATGCATTTAAAATCACAAGAAAAGGTGGAAACCAAGCCATTTTGTATTTCAACGATGAAGTAAAAGAAGCTATCGTTAATTACCTAGATAAACGATTTGCAAAGGGACAAGAAAACGAAGATGATCCTAGCCTTCCATTATTCACGTCTTTGAAAAATCAACGAATCAGCGTAAGAAATGTACAAGTTTTAGTCAAAAAATACGCAGAATTGACTACCCCTCTTAAAAAAATTACGCCACATAAGCTTAGAACAACATTTGGTACAAACCTTTATTCTGAAACAAATGATATATATGTAGTTGCCGAAGTACTTGGACACAAAGATGTCAACACTACAAAGAAACATTATGCTGCAATTACAGAACAAATTAAACGCGAAGCATCTACGCATGTAAATCTAAGAAATAAACCAGAAGATTCCGAAGAAAATTAAAAAACGAACAAATTTTCAGTTTTCATATTGACATCCATTTTTTTAATTATTATAATAACATTGCCAAATGTAAAACTTTGTTCACTTTTGGTTTTGGAGGAATATTATGGAAAAGCAAACAAAAAGATTAGATAAAACTATCGAAAAAGCTCAAATAATATATGATTTTTTACGTGATTACACACTAAAATACGGATACCCACCAACGGTAAGAGAAATCGTTGATAATCCAAAATGCGGCATCAAGTCTACAGCATCTGCTAAACACTATCTTGACGTATTAGCAGAACAAGGCAGAATCGTTAAATCTGCTAGTAAATTCCGTGCTTTAGAGGTTGTTGATGCTAAACGCGAAAAACCAGATCATCCACTTGTTGAAGATTCTTTAGAGTCTTTAAATGCTACAAGAGTTCCTCTACTTGGTAACATAGCTGCAGGTCAACCATTATATGCTGCGGTTGAAGATAGTAAGTCATATTCAATGCCTAATGACTTTTTCTCTATCAAAAACGAAATGTTCTTGCTTCAAGTTAAAGGACATTCAATGGAAAAAGTTGGAATTTTAGACGGTGATGTTGTCCTAGTAAAGAGTCAACCTACTGCAAACAACGGACAAATCATTGTAGCTCAAATCGATGGAAATGAAGTTACTTTAAAGAGATTCTATAACTGCGGTTCATATATCAAATTAAAGCCAGAAAATGATGATTATGACGATATCATTGTTAGACCAGATCAAGACTTCAGAATTCTTGGTATTGCTACTGGTTTAATGCGTAATCATATAATGTAAAATTATCTCACTATATATTTAAAATAGGTTTTGTGTTTCAAATGCGCAAAACCCTATTTTTTTGTAAAATCAATATAAAATCCGCATATTTACTTAGTTTATCTTAAGTTTAAAACAGCCTATAATTGCCAAATATCCTCTTATTTCGTCCATATAATAACTAATATGTCTATATAAATAATATAATAAATCTAAGGTTACTTACTAACCGATGAGGAGGAATTATATGAAAAAGTCTAGAATAATAATTGCGATGTTAGCGATTCTTGTTATTATAATGCCATTTGCATTAATGGCTTGTAAGAAAGACACTAACGACAATAGCGCATTGACATGGGATAAAGTGTTGAAAACAGATTTCGCTGCTGCAACTAGAGATATTGATTACTCTCAAGTTGACGAACTTGCTATTCCTTTGTTAGACCCAGTTAAAGATTATGTGGTAGTTACTAAACCAATAACAGCTTTGAATGTCTATTCAGACATTATTGTTTTCTATGAAGATACACCTACTATTACATCTTTAATCATCTATAACTACAAAGCTAATACTTCTGCTACATACTCATTCACAGAAGCTGTTGACCCAACTGCTATGACTATTACTTGGACAAGTGATGATTTGCTTATAATTAACAATACGGTCACAAACGTAAATGTAATTATAAATTCTTCTGGTACTCAAATTGTTAAAGTTAATGCTGAAATTGAATACAAGGAAGCATTAAACCTATTTGTCATTAATGATGTATGCTTTACTGTTAAAGATGGCACTTTCAAAAGAATTGGTATTGATTTAGAAAATGTTACATCATCTAATCGTACTAACGGCTATATTCAAGTAAAGGGAGCTAAATTCGCTCTAATTTATTCAGAAACAGGCGAAATTGTTGCTAGTTATTTCAAACCAGATTCTATAACGAATGCAACTTACTTATTCTTGGATAATGGCGATATTATTGTTATTGAAAATACAGAAGTTACAAAACCTGACTATAGAGATTTAGATCAATCAGAATATGATATTAGAGAAATAGAAGGCGGAGAAACAAAATACCAAAAAGTATCATACAAATATATGTCTGCTTCAAATAAGAGCGTAACTAGCGTTTCTTATGATTTTGTACCATATTTTTACATTTCATCAGAAATGGTATATTACATGACAAATACAGTATTAAATGATGATTACATTGGCATTATCCTTGGCCTAGAAATTAATGAAAAATGGATTTCAAAAGCAATTGACGGAGCAAACTACTATGCAGTAAAGAAAGACGGAACAATAGCTAAAATCCACAATTACAGCGATATGCAATATAGTAGTATCAGATTGATTGCTACAGACACATTTGCATGTAATTATGAAAATTATATTGCATTTATAAATGCTAAAGGCGAATTTATTAATTCATTCTACTATGATGCTAATGACGATGTAATCGGCTCTTACTATGTAATGTATCCAGGACAAGCGATTATTTCACTTGATGGAACTCCAAAATATGAATTCCTAGAAGGAGATCTTATTCAAGGACATGGAGATAATTTTGTAATTATTAGATCTGGCGAAACCCTAAAGTTTATCTACAAGACAAACAATGTTGTTTCAATCGATGTAACAGATTATAACTATTACATCCCAGGCGGAATCGTTTTAATGGAAAAAGATGGCTCTACTTCAGCTTACAAAGTTGATGGTTCCCTAATTAAGACTGTTGAAACAACTTTCGAACCAACTAATATGTACATTTTAACAAGTGGTGTTATCGCTCGTGGAGAAAATGGCAAATACTATTCAGTTAAATAATATTAACGAATAAATCAAAGAGTTGGAGGCGAAAACCTCCAACTCTTTTTATGTTTAATTATATATATTAGATTTTCTCTAAATTTGAATCAGATGTCGCGCCAAAGATTGTCTTATTTGTAGCAGTCTTTGAATACATATCAATCTTTGCTGTGTTATTTAAACCATGTGTTAAACATCCAGCACCACCGATACATCCGCCAACGCAAGCCATACCTTCAATAAAGTTAGCATCAAGTATGCCTTTTTGCTTCTTCATTAATGCTGTTTTGCAAGCTTCAATACCGTCACATGTGCAAGGTTTGAACTCGAAATCGTCATATCCGTGTTCTTTTAAACCTTGAGCTACTGCTTCTGTTAATCCACCAGATCTTGCAAATATACGGCCAAAATATGAAGCTGTATCTAGTGGTTCTTCTGGAAGCTCTTCTTCTACGATATCCTTTGAATCGATTAAAGCTAATAATTCTTCGAATGTAATTGCTGAATCAAAGTATGGTTCAACTGTTTCTAATTTGATTTCTTGCTTTTTAGCAGTACATGGTCCAATAAATACTAGCTTTGCATCTGGTTCTCTTTCCTTAACATATTTAGCAACTGTAGCCATTGGTGATAAGTTGTGAGAAATGTATTGAGCTAAATCTGGATAGTTCTTTTGTACAAATGATACAAATGCTGGGCAACATGAACTTAATAAGAATCCTTTTTCTACAAGTTCTTTTGATTCGCTAGCAGCAACCATATCTGCGCCAAGAGCTGCTTCAAATACTTTATCAAAGCCAAGCTTTTTGATAGCTGCGATAATTTGACCATTCTTAGCATATACGAATTGTCCGCCAATTGCAGGAGCAACTACAGCATATACTTTATAGTTTTGATTATTATTGCTTTCGTTAATTAACTTGATAACATCTAAAACGTAAGATTTATCAGTAATTGCACCGAATGGACATTGATATACACATGCGCCACATTGAATGCATTTTGAATCGTCAATTGCAGCTGCGCCATCAGAATTAATAGAAATAGCTTTTACCTTACAAGCAATTTGGCAAGGACGCTTTCTATTGATAATAGCTGTATATGGACATACCTTTGAACAAGCGCCACACTCAACGCACTTTGTCTTGTCTATATGTGCAACGTGGTGTTGGTCGAAAGATATTGCGCCCATCTTACATGCTTCGAAACATCTGTGGGCTAAGCAGCCTCTACAAGATGATGTAACTTCATATCCAGATGCTGGACAGTCTTCACAAGCGATATCAATTACTTGAATAACGTTATGTGTTTCTTCTTTACTCTTTAGTGTCGTTTTAACTCTTTCGCCCAAGATAGCTCTTTCTTTGTATACACAGCATCTCATTGTTGGAACTTTACCTGGAACGATAATTTTTGGAACATCTAAAATGTTTTCCATAAGTTTTCCATCCCAAGCTAATCTTGCAACTTCTTTGATAGCTTTGTATTTGATGTATTGTACCTTAGTATCAAAATGTCTTGTTTCCATATTATATAATCCCTCGTTTTATGATAGCCATTTATTGGCTTACAATAATTTTAATTTTTGTACGCAATACATACAAGCAAGTTTAACGTGTTCATATGTTAAACCACCTTGTAGATATGCAATGTATGGTTCTTTGATTGGAGAATCTGCAGATAATTCAATTGAAGATCCAGCAACAAATGTACCAGCTGCCATGATAACTTGATCTTCATATCCTGGCATATCCCATGGTTCTAGAGTTAGATTGCTATCTATTGGAGATACTTCTTGTATTGATCTACAGAAAGCAATTAACTGATCCTTTGTATCAAACTTAATTGAACGAATAATATCGTTTGGTTTTGATGTAACCTTAGGCATTGTTTCAAAACCTAAATCTTCGAATACTTGTCCAAATAAGAATGAACCTTTAACAGCTTGAGCAACTACGTGTGGAGCTAGGAAGAATCCTTGATAGAAATCTTTATAGCCATAAGCGTAAGATCCAACCTCCATTCCGATTGATGGAGATGTTAGACGAAATCCGACTAAATCCACAACAGCCTTTTTACCAGCAATATATCCACCTGTTGGCACTAAACCGCCACCTGGATTCTTGATCAATGAACCTGCCATTAAATCTACGCCAGCTTCAGTTGGTTCGTACATATCCATGAATTCGCCGTAGCAATTATCACACATAATGATTACATCTTTCTTTATTGTACGGATGAAATCACAAACTTCTTTTATTTGTTCAAATGATAAAGCATCTCTCCATTCATAGCCTCTTGATCTTCCCATGAATACCATCTTTGTTTTATCTGATATTGTTTGCTTTATCTTTTCAAAATCGAACTTACCATCAACTAAATCAACTTGCTTATATGTAACGTTATAATCCTTTAAAGAACCGTTATTCTCACCGTTTATAACTTCCATTAAAGTATCGTATGGCGCACCAGATATTGCCACCAATTCGTCGTTTGGTCTTAAAACTCCCATTAAAGCCAAAGTTAGCGCGTGAGTTCCAGATACGATTAATGGAGATACAATTGCAGCTTCGCATCTAAAAACATCTGCGTAGATTTTGCATAATGTATCACGGCCAATATCGTCATAGCCATATCCATTTGTTTGAGCAAAATGTCTTTGGCCTAGTTCGTATTTTCTAAAAGCATCTAATACTTTTTGTTGGTTATATAGCGCAATAGCATCAGCTTGTTCAAATTGCTTTGAAAGCTTTTTCTCAGAATTGGCTACAAACTCTTTTACTTTTAAACTAATTTCCATATTATTTCCTTATAAAATCATCTATCTCGTTTATAATCTTTTCTTCGTTATTTATATCAAAGAACTTTGTGAAGTCATAACGCTTAAACCAAGTTAATTGTCTTTTTGCATAATGACGAGTTCCTTTCTTTATTTCATCCATTAAGAATTCAAGTGAAATCTTGCCATCAAAATAATCCTTAAATTCTTTATATCCAATTGCTTGCATAGATTGCATATCAAATGTGTATCCTTTATTTAGAAGATTTCTGACTTCTTTTTCAAGACCCATCTTGAACATTTTATCTACGCGCAAATTGATTCTATGGTACAATTCATCACGATTTGGATTTAAACAGATTAATAATGTATCATAATTCAAATCCTTATCTCTATCTGATTGTTCAGATTTTGTTTTTCCTGTTAGTTCGAATATCTCTAAAGCTCTAAGCACACGCTTTACGTTATTTTCGTGAACTTTATCTGCTTCAGCCTTATCTATCTTTTCTAGTTTTTGATGCATATAGCTTGGGCCATATTCATCGCATTCTTTTTGTAGCTTTTCACGAATAGCGTCATCTTTAGCTCCAAGTGATAATGGATACAATAAAGAATCTATATATAATCCTGTGCCGCCACAGATGATTGGAATCTTATTTTCGCTATGCAATCTATCTATGATTTTCTTTGCGGCGTTGGAATAATCTGATACAGAATATTCTTCGTTTGGATTAACAACATCAAGCATATGATGTTTAATTCCTTGCATTTCAGATTCAGTAATCTTTGCAGTTCCTATATTCATATCTTTATAGATTTGCATAGAATCCGCAGATATAATCTCGCTATTTAGCTTTTTTGCAATCTTTATAGCTAGATCAGATTTACCAGATGCTGTTGGTCCTGCAATGATAATTATTTTTCTCATTACTCAATCCTCTTAAACATCTTATCTAAATCTGTTCTTGTAAATGTAAAGATACATGGACGACCGTGTGGACATTGCATTGGTAAACCTTGTTTCATTTGTCTAAATAGCTCTTTTACTTGCGCATCAGTTAATCTATCTCCAGCTTTAACGGCAGCTTTGCATGCCCATTGAGCTAGTTTTGATATCAATAAATCTGATGCTTTTAGATTTTGAGTTATTGATTTGTCTTGCAATACATTTTCGAAAAATGCAGCTAGATTCATTTGTGATATATCCACAGGAACCGCACTAATCTTGAATGTTAGATCGCCAAATTCATCTATTTCAAATCCCAATTCTTCAAGATTTGATTTGATTTGTTTCATTATTTCATATTGTGTTGATGTACAATCCAATACATATGGCAACATCAATGGTTGTGATACTATATCTCTTTTATTGATTCTGTCAATCCAGTTCTCATACAAGAATTTCTCGTGACATGCATGTGTATCTATTAAATACGCATATGGTCCTTGTTGTACAACTAAGAATGTTTCGAATAATTGACCAACAACTTGATAAGTATCTATATATTTTTCTTCAACTTCATCAAATATAGACTTGACATTATCTAAATTAGAGTTATTTTTATCAGCCACATTTTGACTATACTTAATTTGTGATTCTAAATTATTACTATCTTTAGATGACTCCGATATTTTAGAAGTATATAAATTAACCATATTTTGCAAATCTTGTAAATTAGAACTATGATTTACAGCAGAATTTTGATTAATATTAGAGCCATTTTTAGAATATAAATTTGGATCAAAATTTGATGGCTTAGAATTTATAAACATTTGTTCGTTTTTATTCTGAACAAATGTTCGGTTTTCAAAATCCAACATACTTTGTTGTTCGTAATTTTCCTTGGATTTATCGAAGTTTTCAGCGATATTTAGCTTTGTTTGCTCATAAACAAATGCTGATTGAATCGCATGATAAACTATTGAAAAAATCTTATGGTTATCTTGGAAACGAACATCTGATTTAGTTGGATGCACGTTAACATCGACTTTATCAAAAGGCATAATAATGTTCAAAACATAGATTGGGAATGTTCTTTTCATCAATCTCTCCCCGTATGCTTGTTGTACAGCAACTTGGATGTTTTGATTTTCGATTGCTCTTCCATTTACGATGATAGTTTGAGAATTCTTATTATGTCTAACTAAATCTACATTTGATGTGTACCCAAATACTTTATAATCTCCATCTTTATATTCAAATGGTAAAAGTCCGTTTGCTACATCATTTCCGTAGATTGCATATATAGCATCTTCAAGGCCACCTGATGTTTGGAAAACAACTTCCCCATCCACTTCAAAGGTGAATTTAACATCTGGGTTTGCAAATATCAATTGAGAAACTCTGTATTTAACTAAAGATTCCTCTTGTTTTGCACTCTTTAAGAACTTTAATCTAACTGGCGTATTGTAGAAAAGATTAGAAACAGTGATAATTGTTCCTTGGCTCATTCCTATTTCGCCCTCTTCATCAATCTTGCCAGAAGATACTTCTACTTGATAACCAAGACCGTTTTCATTATCTGCTGATGCAATTCTTAAATGAGATACTGCAGCGATAGAAGCTAAAGCTTCACCTCTAAATCCAAGAGTTGAGATATTATCCAAATCTGTTGCTTTTTGAAGCTTTGATGTTGCGTGTGGCAAATAAGATAGATAAATGTTTTCTTTATCCATACCACTTCCGTTATCTTTTACCTTAATTTCCTTGATTCCGCCCTCGATAATAGAAATATCTACTTCGCTTGCGCCAGCATCGATAGAATTTTCAACTAACTCCTTTATAACTGAAGCTGGATTTTCTACAACTTCACCTGCAGAAATTAGATTATATATCGATGGATCAAGTTTATTAATTCTTGGCATTAGTTATCCCTCTTTGCGATTTCTACCAATTCTTGTAGTCTTGCGAATGCTTGAATTGGAGATAATGTGTCCATATCTATATTCTTTAGCATTGATTTGATTTCATTTGTTTTTGAGATGTCTAATAAATCATCCCCTTCCTTTTCTATCTTTGCTTGAGTAGATACTGAAATCTTATCCAAAAGCTTTTGAATTTCTTTTGCTCTCTTTATAACGTTTTGTGGAAGTCCAGCAAGTTTAGCTACTTCTACACCAAAGCTCTTATTTGTTCCGCCTTGCATAATCTTATGTAAGAACACAACGCCCTTATCTTTTTCACATGCAAGAACTTTATAGTTCTTAACGCCGGCAAGAAGCAATTCTAATTCTGTTAATTCGTGATAGTGAGTCGAGAATAGAGTTCTACACTTAATGCGTTGTGAAATATCTTCAATTACTGCTCTAGCTATAGCTAGACCGTCAAATGTAGACGTTCCACGACCGATTTCATCAAGGATAAGCAAAGACTTGAATGTTGCATTTTGAAGGATTGTAGCAACCTCTAGCATCTCCACCATAAATGTAGATTGTCCAAAGGCTAAATCATCTGATGCCCCAATTCTTGTAAATACTCTATCTGTTATTGCTATCTCTGCACTCTTTGCAGGAACAAATGAACCCATATGAGCCATGATAGTAATTAAGGCAACTTGCCTCATATATGTAGATTTACCACTCATATTAGGACCAGTTATAATCATAGTTCTATTTTGAGTGTTATCTAAAAGCGTATTGTTTGGAACGAATCCGTCCTTTACAATCTCCTCTACTACTGGATGACGACCATCTTTTATATCAATTTTATCGACGCTATCATTTATGATAGGTCTTACATATTTGTTCTTTATAGCAACCTTTGCTAAAGACAATAAAGAATCTAGAGTTGCTATAGATTTAGATATCTCAAGAAGTGTTGGTACTCTATCTTGAACGCATTGCTTTATTTGTTCAAATAGATCTTGCTCTAAATTTACTGCATTATCTTGTGCAGATAAAAGCTTTGTTTCGATTTCTTTTAACTCTTCTGTTATGAATCTTTCGCCAGTTGTTAGAGTTTGACGTCTAATATATGTATCTGGAACCTTATCTAGAGCACCCTTTGATACTTCAATGTAATATCCAAATACCTTGTTATATCCAACCTTTAGAGTCTTAATTCCTGTTTCATCTTTTGCTTTAGCTTCGATGTTTGCTAGCCATTCTTTACCATGATGCATAGCATCTCTATATTCATCTAATTCCTTATTGAAGCCATCTTTGATAAATCCACCCTCTCTTATTACAGTTGATGCATCTTCATCAATTGAAGCATCTAAAAGCTTATATAGGTCTTCAAGAGGATTAATTTTATCGTTTAAGTCGCATATTAAATCTGATTTAGCTAAAGCTAATAGTGATTTTATATTTGGTAAATTCTTTAAAGATGCAGCAATTGCTAGAAAATCTCTTGGATTTGGATTTCCATATACAACCTTTGCTGCCATTCTTTCAATATCTCTAATTTCTTTGAATGCTTCATCAAGATTTGAACGAAGTCTTGTATTTTTAGTGAATTCTTCTACAGCATCTAATCTTCGATTAATTTCTTTTGAGTTTCTAATTGGACGCTCTACCCACTTTCTTAGATTTCTTGCACCCATAGATGTTCTTGTATAATCTAAAACTCCTAAAAGCGTAGCTTTTTTAGAACCGTCACGAAGTGATTCTACAAGTTCAAGGTTTCTTAGAGCTGTTGAATCTATAATTAGATTTTCATTATTCTTTATAAATTTAATTGATGAGATATGCCATAATTCTCTCTTTTGAGTAACTTCAACATATTCCATCAAAGCACCTGCTGATTGAATAGATAATTTATATGGAGTAATTTCGAAGATATCTAAAGATACAACTTTAAATTGCTTCAATAATTTATTTGTAGCTGTCTTTAAATCAAAAGCAAATGAAGCATATTTTTGGAATCGTGGTAATTTATCCATCTCAATTGTTTGAAGATTATGACACATATCATAAACCTTTTCAGAACAGATGATTTCAGCTGGTTTTATAGTTAATAGGATTTCCTCGATAGTTTGAGCAGATTTATATGGAAGTTGCATTGTATTGAACTCCCCTGTTGATACATCTACCCAAGATACGGCAAATTCTGTATCTGATGCATCTACACAAGCAAGATAGTTATTGGCATCCTCTTTTAGAATGTTATCTTCGATAACAGTACCAGGAGTTATGACTCTTACTACTTCTCTTGTAACCAATTCTTTGCCTGCTTCTTCTGGAGTGTTCATTTGCTCACAGATTGCTACCTTTTGCCCTGCTTGAATTAGTTTTTGTACATAAGTGTCAACAGCGTGGAATGGAACGCCACACATTGGGGCTCTTTCTTCTAGTCCACAGTTTCTACCAGTTAAAGTTAAATCTAGAATTTCTGATGCGATTTTTGCATCATCGAAAAACATTTCATAGAAATCCCCAAGACGATACATAACAATAGCATCTTTGTATTGCTCTTTCATAACCATGTAGCCTTGCATCATTGGAGATAATGAATTACTATTCTTTGCCAACTATTTCACCAAACAAAGAAGCTGATTGAGATCTGTTAATCTTTACATTAACGAATTCCCCAACTAGTTCTTTTGCCCCTTCAAAAGTAACTAATCTTCCAGAGTCTGTTCTTCCACAAACATATCCTGGTCTCTTTTCAACTGTATCTTCTACTAATACTTCGAAAACTTTGTTTTCATAATCCTTAGATAATTGCTTTGTAATGCAATTTTGCTCTTTAATTAGACGCATGATTCTATCTTGAGATATTTCGTATGGAATTTGTGGCATTTCTGCAGCTTTTGTTCCACGACGGATAGAATAAATAAAGGTAAATGCAGATGAATAACCAACTTTTCTTACGATATCTAATGTGTCTTGGAAATCCTCCTCTTCTTCATATGGGAATCCAACCATTAAATCTGTAGTTAGACCTACATCTGGTATTTTTGCCTTGATTTTTGCGATAGTATCTAAATATTGTTCTCTTGTATAATGACGATTCATCAATTTTAGAATCTTATTTGAACCTGCTTGAATTGGTAGGTGGATATTATGGCAAATATGCTTAGATGAAGCAATTATGTCTATGACATCCTCTGTTAAATCCTTTGGATGAGATGTCATAAATCTAATTCTAAATTTGCCTTCTATCTCATCTGCTGCCTTTAAAAGCTTAGCAAATGTTGATCCATCATCTAAATCTTTACCGTATGAATTAACATTTTGACCCAAAAATGTGATTTCTTTGTAGCCATCTTTTATCATTTGCTTGAATTCTGCTAGGATATCGTCCATTTTTCTTGAACGTTCTCTACCTCTAACATATGGAACAATACAATATGTACAGAAGTTATTGCAGCCAAATGTGATATTTATCCAAGCATTTGGATATGAAGTTCTAGAAACTCTATCATCTTCGATAATATCTGGCTTTTCGTTTGGATCAATTAAATATTGCTTTTTTCTTGTATTAAATACTGTAGTTACGGCACTATCTAATAAATTTAGATTATTTGTGCCTAAAACGATATCTACATAAGGATATTTCTCTTTAATTGTATCTACAGTTCCCTTTTCTTGAGCTAAACAGCCCATAACAACTAGAATTAGGTTCTTTTTTTGCTTTTTTAATTTCTTAATAGCACCAATGTTACCAAAGGCCTTCTTTTCTGCATTATCTCTAATACAACATGTGTTGAATAAGATTAAATCTGCATCCTTCTCTTCATCAGTCTCACTATAGCCTAAATTTTCTAATATACCTGCAGCCTTTTCAGACTCATGTATATTCATTTGGCATCCATAGGTAATTATCTTATATTTTAAATTCTTCATACGCACTTATTATATATATTTAGCGCGCGCAACTCAACAAGATTTTTTCAAAAGGACAAAAATTTGAGAAGCATTTTCCTCCAAATTACCCTACTTTTTATAAAAATAGCTTTAATTTATAATAATTTTACCCTACTTTAGAAATAAGTAGGCTAAAACTGAGAGTTTTGCCTACTTGTTCATTTAGCGATACAAATGCTCAAATTGAGCCTTAATACCAGATTGATGAGTCTTTTCCTGATGCGATTTCGAAATTATATTTAACAATTCCAAGGTCAGTTTTAGTAAATACGCCAAGGCCATATTTAGCTTTAACGCGACCATCAATATATTCAAGCGTAAACTTTTGTTGGTTCATAGCTGTTGGAGCCAAAAGCGCTGCCTCAACGCCATCTATAAACCAAGCAGGCGCATTTTCGCCTTTTGCTACATCTTCATATGGTTTAGATTTTCTAGCGTGTTCTGTTCCGTTTGAATAGCCTACATATAGCATTAGATCTAAGCTTTCATCCTTTTCTAGTACATATTTATCTTTATTGTTTGTATATGACATACCAACAAAGCATGTGCCAAGACCTAAAATTACAGCATTAAGTGCTAAGCATTCCCCTGCATATCCCAACTTTTCGTTTAAATCCTTGCATTTTTTACCAGCAAGAACGAAATAATTGTATGCATTTTCAAAACTACCATATTTTGGCTTACCGTTTTTAGTAGATACGGCTCTATCATTTAGGACTAATTGAATATGTAAATCTAAAGATTTATTTAGAACATCAATGATTTCGTTTAGTCTTTGAACCTTTTCTTCTTCAATTGGAACATCTAAATATCTTCTAACAGAATGTCTTTTAGATATAGCTTCTTTTAGAGTCATCATTTGTTATTTTCTCCATTTAATATGTACATTTTATCTTTGTTAGGCTCAATTAGTGGCTTAACAACTGTGTTTTCCCAATTTGCTGGATCAATTTCTTCGAAAGATACAGAGATTGCTTCCTTCTTGCATCCCCATTCTTCAAGAAATACTTCTTCAATCTTTTGAGCTACCTTCTTTTTGATGTTTTCGTCTTTTGGATAGGCTTTAATTTGAATGTATGGCATATTATTCCTCCGTATAAGATGGTTTTAATCTCATCTTCTCTGTATTATCTATAGCATCTTGAATTAATGCTTCTAAATCAACAAGCTTTGCTTGTTCATCAATTGCTACTTGTAACTTTGGCTTGATTACTGGGAAATCTGGTAAGAATACTGTACAGCAATCTGGATATGGTAATTCGCTTAATTTTGCAGTACCGATGTGTTCTGCAGTTTCAATAATTTCGCTCTTATCCATACCAATTAAAGGTCTAAATACTGGCAATAATTCTACGGCTTGATTTGTTGATGTGATTGATTCTACAGTTTGTGAAGCAACTTGTGCTAAACTCTCGCCTGTAATTAAAGCACCGCATTCGTTTGCTTTTGCGATTCTTTCTGCAATCATAATCATAATTCTTCTCATAATTGTAATCATGAAATCTGCACGACAGTGCTCGTGAATTGCTTCTTGAATCTTTGTGAATGGTACGATGAATAAATCGATATCTCCGCAATATTCAGTCATAACCTTTGCTAAATCGATAACTTTTTCTTTTGCTTGAAGTGATGTATGTGGATATGAATGGAAATGGATTGCAGATATTCTCATACCACGACGTGCCATTCTCCATCCAGCTACAGGAGAATCAAAACCACCACTAAGTAGTAGCATTCCCTTGCCAGCTGTTCCTACTGGCATACCTTGAGCACACATAATCTTTTGAGAGAAAATGTATGTGTAGCCAGATTCTCTTATATCTATAGATATAACTACATCAGGTTCGTGTAAATCTACCTCTACATTTTTAACATTTGCAAGAATAACACCGCCCATCTTTGCTGCAAATTCATAAGATTTGTATGGGAATGTCTTATCTGCTCTTGTACATGTAACTCTAAAACTTTGGCCCTCGTGTGGCGCATATTCTAATATATTATCCTTGATTTCTTCTTCTGAATTCTTAACCTTTGTAGCAATAGATAAAGAATGAAGCCCAAATACCTTCTTTACTCTATCTACAATCTCATCTAGGTCTTCTTCCTTGAAATCTTCTAAATAGTATCTATTTTGGCTCTTTACGAACTTATAGTTGATACCGCTTAGATGTCTTTTTATGTTGTTTATTAAAGAGTTATCAAAATAACTCTTGTTCTTTCCTTTTAAGAATATTTCACCGATTCTTAATAAAATTACCTTTTCCATTATTTTTGCAAATTCCTTTCTATCTTTATTGCATTAGCTAATTCATCTAACGCATGCTTAATTTCGTTTATATCGTCTTTTGGATCAAAAGATATTCTTAGCATACCATTATGGTAAGCTCCATCTAGATTTAAGGCTAGAGGTATTCTCTTTAGTCCCTTCTTTGCTGAGCAAGCTGAACCTGTTCCAATTATGATATCTTTAGATTCTAGATTATGGACAATGCCTTCTCCTCTTACATTCTTTAGCGAGAAAGATACTATATATGGAGATGATTGCTCTAGATTTGTATTTATAATACAATCGTCAAAATTTTGAACATAATCATATATCATCTTTTGAATCTCTTTAGATTTTTGAACATCCTCATCAAGTGTTGCGAATTTAATATCTATTGCCTTAGAAAAAGCAGCAATACCTGGTACGTTTTCTGTAGCAGAACGTATATTATTTTCTTGTCCGCCACCATAGATGAATGTCTTTGGATGAACTGAATCCTTGATATATATAGCCCCAACACCCTTTGGTCCGTGAATCTTATGAGAAGATATTGTATATACATCTACATTTAAATTTTTTAGATTAACTGGGATTTTACCAAATGCTTGTACCCCATCTGAATGGAATATAACCTTAGGATTTACATCTTTAGCAATCTTGCAAAGCTCTTTAATTGGGTTAATAGCGCCTGTTTCATTGCAAACATGCATAATTGAACAAAGGATAACATCTTTTGTCATCTTGGCCCTAAAATCGGCTATATCAACGCGTCCGAATCTATCTACATTTACAAAATCTAAATCAAATCCCATTTCATTTAGATGAGATGCCATATTAAATACAGCAGCGTGCTCAACATTAGAAATTAGAATCTTCCCTTTCTTTTGCTTTATCGTAGATAAAAAGGCCATATTATCGCCCTCTGATCCAGATGCTGTGAAATATATATCTTGATAATTACAAGTTAATCTTTTTGCAATGTTTTGTCTTGCAGCCTTTAACAAATCCCCACCAATTAGTGATTGTGAATATAAAGCTGATGGATTATAAAAATTATTGCATGCATAATCTTTAAATACATCCATACACTCTTCATACATCTTTGTTGTAGCTGCATTATCTAAATAAATCATACTTATCCTCGCAAAGTAGCGCCGCATACATTGTATCGTCAAGATTTAGAATATATTTCTCGTGAGATTTAGTCTCAAGAAGGAATCTATCATAAATGCAAGATTTATCATATAGGCGCTTTGCTTCTACCTCTTGTTCGTTATATTTATCTATAGATAAAATATCTTCCTTTTTTATGCTTATAACTGTATATGCTTTTCTGTAGAATATCTTATCTACCTTTAATTCACCCTTGTAATACGAATATTCAATCGTATATGTCATATATATTGTTGATATTCTAATTGCTAAAAAGCCAAGAAATACCAAGGCAATTGTCAAAAACATTATTGGGTTAAATATAGCAGATGGAATCATGAAGATATTCACTAAATCTGCAAGTAGCGCTATGGCAAGTAGCACCAATCTTAATACGTTATATTGTTTATTTTCATATTTATATGAATGTCTCATTATTTTAACGTAACGATGGTGACGCCAACATCGCCTTCTCCATATCCACCTAATCTAAATTTATCTACTATCTTTGATTTCTTTAAATATTCAGCAACAGCCTTTCTTAGAATGCCTTCACCTTTACCATGAACGATTCTAACTTCTTTATATCCTTTAGCTTTTGCCTTTCCAAGATAGTATTCAAGCTCATAAAGAGCTTCATCTGTATTTTTACCGATAATGTTTAATTCTGTTGAGATATCAAAGTTATAATCGCCAACAAATCTAACATTTACCTTCTTTTTCTCTTCTTTTGCGTTCTTAACTATTGTTTTTTCAAGTTCTGTTGTCTTAACCTTCATAGAGATAACACCAACTTTTACTTGGCATTCTCTACCATTTGGAGCAACACTCATTACTTTTCCTATCTCATTTAAAGACTTAACATATACATCATCGCCAGCTTTAATCTCGCCGCCAACTTTTGTATAATGCATCTTTTCATTTGATGTTGGTTGCATTCTTTCTAGTTGTTTTCTTAACTTATTTGCTTCAAATAGCGCCTTTTCATCGCCTTGACGGACTTTTTCTTTTAATTCTTCGACTAATTCGTCAGCTTCGTCTAAATAATCGCCTAAAACTTCTTTAGCACTCTTTGATAATTTTTCTTCAAGCTTTGCTTTCTTTTCTTCTTCAACTTTAATCAAATCATCGTAGTATTTAAGCTTCTTTTCTATCTCTTCTAGTTCTTGTAAAGCTTTATGCTTTAAATCTTCAGCTTCACGTCTTGTAATCTCAGCACCACGAATGATGTTATTGAATTTATTATCTTCTTCTGAAATTAGAGATTTAGCGTTTGTAACGATAGATTCTTTTAATCCTAATAGTTTTGCTATCTCTAGCGCATTTGATGAGGCAGTTTGGCCCATAATCAAGCGATATGTAGGCTTAAATGTTACAGGTTCAAAGTCCATACCAGCAATTGTTACATCATCAGATGAATATGCAAATTCTTTTAATTCTTTATAATGAGATGTAACGATAGTTTTTACATGTCTTTCTTTTAGATAAGAAATAACAGCAATAGCAAGCGCTGCACCTTCAACCGGGTCAGTACCTGATCCTAATTCGTCTAAAAGAACAAGCGATTTATCGTTTGCCTTATTAACAATGTTAATAATTGCCATTAAATGTGCTGAGAATGTAGATAGATTATTCTCGATTGATTGTTGATCACCAATATCGCATAAAATATCTTCAAATACCGAAATTTTAGTACCAGGTTTTGCTGGTACAAATATTCCGCTTAGCGCCATTAAAGATAAAAGTCCTACAAGTTTAATAGAAACTGTCTTACCGCCAGTATTTGGACCAGATATTAATAATGTGTTATATTTCTCTCCTAAAGATATAGATACAGGAACAACTCTATCTTTATCTATAAGTGGATGTCTCCCCTCAATAATATCTATTTGGCCTTCATTGTTTAATTCTGGATAAACGCCCTTAATTACTCTTGAATATTGAGCTTTAGCGAAAATAATATCCAATTTTATGATAGTATTGTATGTTTCTACTATTTCATAGTAGCTTGAATCAATTGTTTGAGATAGCATTCTTAGAATCTTTTCGATTTCTTGTTGCTCTTCAATCTCGCATGAACGCAATTCGTTATTTAATTCAACAATAGCAATTGGTTCGATAAATGTTGTAGATCCAGTAGCTGATTGGTCATGGATTAAACCTTTTACCATTCCTTTATATGCAGTTTTAACTGGAATAACATATCTTCCAGAACGAATTGTTACAATATTATCTTGCAAATATGATGCATATTGAGATGATGAGATATAATTTTGAAGCTTTTCTCTTATTTTTCTATTAATATTCGCGATTTCGTTACGAATTTCATATAATTTTGCAGATGCATTAGAAGAAACTTCAGTTTCACTTATAATGCAAGATTCAATCTTTTCATCAATATCTGTAGCTACAAATATATGATTACATTCTTCTTTTAGTAGTTGAACTTCGTTATCTGGCGCAGATAGGATGTTTCTTTTTGCTACCTTTGCTACCTTTAAAACACGAGCAACTTTTAATAATTGGTCAGGATTAAGGGTTATACCCTTATGAACAAGCTCTAAAGATTCTGCGATATCATCAAAGGCAAGCGAAATGTTTACAGCCATTTCATATAAAAGCTTATCTGCATCAGCTGTATAATCTAAATCCAATTTAACCTTATCTAAATCTACATTTGGAGTAATATTTAGAATTGCTTCTCTTCCTGGGCGTGAAAAAGCATAACCAGACACTAGTTTTAATATTTCTTTATATTCCAATATGTCCAATGTATTTTCGCTAATCACGTAAATAATAATATCATAATATTTAAATTTTTGTATATGTACATACGCAAATATAAATATAATCTTTATAAATGAAAATAAGTGGCAATAATTACCACCTACCTTCTAGTAAAATTATCAAATCCAATTATAGTAGAACAAAATAAATGGATTTCCTATGTTAAAACTAATTATAATATAGTCTTTTTGTTATTTATTGTAAATATCTAATTTAAAAACTCGAAAAATATTTTCATAAATGAAAATAAGCGGCACTTTTTTGTGTCGCTTATCTCCTAAAAGGTTATCCTATAAGTAGAACTAAACTAACTATATCTACTTCAAATATATCGACAAAATTACAGTTTGTAAAGGCAATTTCTTAAAAAATTTTGCGTCTGGCAATATCAGTTATTTAATTGGCAAATAGCTGTGTCCTAAATAGGCATTTTCTGAAATAATGCCCTTATTTTCTATAAAATCTGAAATGATATTTTTGGCATCATCTTCAATTCTAGATAATGAAATATATACTTTCTTATATCCAAACTGTCTTAGATCTAAGATTTTTGGCGAATAAAGGTTAAAATAACAAGAATTTATCTTTTCTCTAACTACTTTATATTGATTATTTCTATTAATATATTCAAAATCGCCTGAATACTTACAAGTTGCGCATGTACATCCAGTATTTACTTGAACTGGGCAATGTGTAAACGTCATAAGTGGTATATAGCCATATGAATAAATATATGCGCCCTTTATGTTTTCGTGTTTTGCAAGTTCTACAGATTGAACATATTCTTTTATATCAAATGTCTTTAAATTATTGGCATTTAGAATATTCATACCAGGACCGAATAAACAAGGCATATCAAGTTCTCTTGCGATTTCAACTGCACCCAAGTTTTCAGCTAAAATTCCACCTACTTTTGGATCATTTGCAATAAAGTCCTTAACAACATTAATATCTTTCGACCTCAATATTTTTGGCAATTTTAGAATATACTTGTCTATTTTATTATAAATTAGCCACTTTTTCATATTAGTTTTAGTATAATCGTCAATTTTTACTACAAAATCTACAGAATTTACATCAACATCAAAATCGATGTCCTTTTCTATCTCTACAAGAACATTTTTAGCATTATATGGCTTGATAGATATAGGCGTATTATCGTAAGTAAATGCTTGTTTTTTCGCGTTATAATCAACAATAATTTGTTCACCCAATTCCTTTAAAACGTCTCTCTTTATAGCCTTTAATCTAGACATAGAATAGAACGCATTTGACGATACTTCACCAGATATATGCTCTACCCTATAATTAGTTCCGCCGACCTCTGATAGCTTTGCAGCAACCGTCTCAAAACTAACAGGAGCTGTTGTAGCACTCTCTACCATATCAAATTCACGAGTGATAGTTGTATCATATGCTTTTACAGTAATTTTGAATAATTTGCCCTCATTTGCAAAAAATTCTATTTTGATAGGGATTCGTATATCCACATTTTCAAAGCGTTCAACCATCTCGTTGTCTAAAGTAACATAAAGTTTTGATCCTTCCGGATAAACCTTATTTGTCTTTACAACGAAGAATTCTCCATCGCGTTTGATGTTATCTACTAAAAATCCACCTATTTCGGCGCCGTTATACAAAACTTTAACGCCATCTTTTAAGTGAAGTTCTTTTTCAAGCTCTAAATAAAGCGAAGAATTAGCGCGTTTTTTAACAACGCCGACATATTCCCCTATATTTCCTTGGACATTTATACTCATCAAGTCCTTAGTTGCGTCAAAATTATATCCTTTTGTAAAAGATCCACGATTATACGCTCTACGCAATAATTCAGCGTAATTTGGCGATTTTGCGCCTTCTAAGGCTAATCTATATTCTCTTACTACTTGTCCAACGTAGTGAGGAGCCTTTAATCTACCTTCAATCTTTAGAGAATCAACGCCCCATTCTTCTAAAAGCTTTAGATTTTCGATAAAACATTGATCTGATGGAGATAGATAATATTTGTCCTTTCCAGAAAGCGTAGACGTGTATGGCAAACGGCAAGGTTGCTTACAAAGCCCACGATTGCCCGAATCTCCGCTCATAAATGAACTTAATAAACATCCGCCCGAAAAAGATACACATAGCGCTCCATGGACGAAAAATTCAATCTCAAGGCCTAGTGTCTTAATCTTTTTAATATCATCCTTTAGCGCTTCTCTAGATAAAACAACTCTTGAAAAGCCTAATTCTTTTGCAAGTTTAGCGCCTTCGTAATTATGAATACCCATTTGAGTTGAAGCATGAAGTGGTATATTATATTTCTTAAATACGGATAAAGTTCCTAAATCTGTAACTAAAAAAGCATCTACATTAGCTTTTGCTGCTGCATCTACTTCTTCCTCGAATTCTTTGAATTCGTTATCTTTAATTAATGTATTAAAAGTAACGTAGACCTTTACGTTATGCATATGGCAAAAGTCTACGATTTCTTGAATGTTTTCTTTCGTGAAATTATCTGCTTTAGCTCTAGCGTTAAACTTATCTAAGCCCAAATATACCGCATCAGCACCAGAATAGATTGCTGCTATTAGCGACTTATATGAACCAGCTGGAGCAAGTAATTCCATTATTGTCTTAGTGTTGCGTCAAATTCTTGTTGAAGTTTTGTAAAGATTCTATTCATCTTTGCAGCTACTTCTTCATCTGTAAGAGTCTTATCTGGTAATCTGAAGATCATATTTACAGCAACTGACTTCTTATTAATGCCTACTGTTACTGGATTTCTATAGATATCAAATACCTTAGCTTCTCTTAACATGTTACCGCCACCTTTCTTGATAGATGCGATGATATCGCCAACAGGCAATTCTTCCTTAACGATAACGGCTAAATCTCTTTCGATTGGTGGGAATTTACCAATTTCTTCGAACTTATAAGCATAGCTTGCTACCTTATTTACGATTTCTAGGTTGATTTCAGCTAAATACATTCTATCTTTAACATCGAATGATTTTGTTACTTCTGGGTGAACTTCACCGATGTAACCAATTAGCATATCGCCCTTATATAGACAAGCGCTCTTTCCTAAATGTAGGAATGGAACTTCAGCACGCTTAATTGTAACACCCTTAATGTTATACTTTTCAAGTATAGCCATAACTACAGCCTTAACTGTGTAGAAGCTTTCATTTGGACCATATGAACCAATAACAAGGTTTTGATGTTCAAATGGTAGTTCTGTCAATGGTAATGATTTTGGAATATATACATTAGCAATTTCAAACAACTTAGCTTCCTTAATGTTCTTTAGATAGTTAGTAGCTAAAGAATTTAGCATAGAATATGCTAGAGTTGTTCTCATAACAGACATATCTTCGCCAAGTGGATTTAGAAGTGTTATATACTTTCTTAAATCGTTTTCTTCATCAATTCTTAGTTGATCGTAAGCTTTTGGTGAGATGAATGAATATGTTAATGTTTCTGAATATCCATTAGATACACAGATTTCTTTTACCATCTTTTGTAGCTTTTGCTCTACGTTTAATCCACCTTGAGTATGGCTGCAGCCCTCTAGTGTGCCGTTTTCTACTTTATCATAACCATAGTAACGGATTACTTCTTCAGCTATATCGTTAGCATTTTCGATATCATCTCTGAATAATGGTGCGATGCACTTAATCTTGTTTCCAGTGATAGTTGTTTCGATTTGTAAACCATTTAGTATCTTTGATACTACATCGGCTGGAACTTCAATTCCTAGGATGCTGTTGATTGCATCAAGTGTTGTTTCAATAACTTGTGGCTTTAATTCCTTTGAAAGCTCATCAATAATACCTTCGCAGATATCACCACAGTTATATTCTTGAATTAAATGTAATGCTCTATATAAACCTAATCTTTGAGAATCGAAATCGATACCTCTTTCAAATCTGAATGAAGAATCAGAATGTAGATTTAGAGTTCTTGCTGTACGTCTAATGTTATCTCTTGCGAATTTAGCACTTTCGAATACAACTGTCTTTGTTGTATCTTTGATACCAGAATTTAATCCACCCATGATACCTGCCATACAAGCTGGCTTTGTACCATCAGCGATAACTAGCATAGAATCGTTTAAGATATTTTCCTTTTCATCTAAAGTTACAATCTTTTCTCCGTTTGTAGCACGTCTTACGTTGATTTCATGTCCTTCTAAGAAGTCTTGATCAAAAGCATGCATTGGTTGTCCAATTTCGATTAAAACGAAGTTTGTAATATCTACGATATTATTGATAGATCTAATACCAACTGAATTTAATCTTTCCTTGATGAATTCTGGAGATGGAGCAATCTTAATATTTGTAACTGCACCAGCCATATATCTTGGACATAATTCTTTATCATGAACTGTAACTTTAACAATATCATTTACATTTGTACCTTTCTTTGGTTCAAATGAGATATCTGGCATCTTAAGTGGCTTGTTTAAAACTGTAGCTACTTCTCTAGCAATACCAAGTATTGAATTACAATCTGGTCTATTTGCTGTAACGCCTACATCTAAAACTACATCGTTATTTCCAAGGATTTCATTCATATCAGTACCAAGTGGTGCTGTTTCCTTGCTCATAATCATAATTCCATATACAGATGCGCCTTCGTAATCTTCTTCTGTAAGTTTTAATTCTTCGCCAGAACATAACATACCGTTAGATTCTACGCCTCTTAACTTACCTTTCTTGATTTCTTGTCCTGTTGGAAGTAATGAATTATGTAAAGCTACTGGAACTAAATCTCCTTCATGAACATTTTGTGCACCAGTAACAATTTGTACTAAATCAGCCTTTCCAATATTGATTTGGCAGATTTGTAAGTGATCTGAATCAGGATGCTTTTCTAACTTTTCAATCTTACCAAGAACTACGTTCTTCATATTTTGAGAAGCATCAATTATTTCTTCGATTTCTAAACCTACAGATACCATCTTATCTGCAAGTGTTTGTAAATCTACATCTATATCAACGAAGTCTTTTAACCATTTTAATGAAACTTTCATACTTACCTCCTATTTGAATGACTTAAGAAAACGTGCGTCGTTTTCAAATAAGATTCTGATGTCTGGAATACCATACTTAATCATAGCGATTCTTTCAACGCCTAGACCGAAAGCTAAACCAGAATATTTTGTTGAATCAATACCGCAGCTGTCTAAAACCTTTGGATTTACAACACCAGCGCCTAGAATTTCAATCCAACCTGTTCCCTTACAAATTCTGCATCCCTTACCGTGGCATACTGAACATGTAACGTCAACTTCTACAGATGGTTCTGTGAATGGGAAATATGATGGACGGAATCTAACCTTTGTATTATCATCAAACAACTTTTGTGCGAATAACTCTAAAAGTCCCTTTAAATCACAAAGAGTTACGTGCTTGTCTACGACAAGACCTTCGATTTGTTGGAACATTGGTGAGTGAGTTGCATCATAGTCAGGTCTATAAACCTTACCTGGACATACAATCTTAATTGGAGGTTGTGTATTTATCATTGTTCTTGCTTGAACTGCAGATGTTTGAGTTCTTAACAATAAATCTTCTCCAGCGTAGAATGTATCTTGCATATCTCTAGATGGGTGATCCTTTGGAATGTTTAATAATTGGAAGTTAAACTTATCCATTTCTAATTCTGGACCATTACCTACTGTGAATCCCATACCAGTAAAGATGTCTAATACTTCATCAATAACTAATGTACATGGGTGTAAAGAACCGCGATTTAGATTCTTTTCATCGTATGTAATATCGATTTGTTCCTTCATCATCTTAGCATTCATAGCTTTTTGTTGAAGGTCATTCATCTTCTTTGTAATAAGGTCTGTGATAGTATCTCTTGCCTTATTAACATACTTACCGATTTCTGGCTTTTGTTCATTTGGAACATCTTTCATACCCTTTAATAAAGCTGTAATTTCTCCAGCCTTTCCAAGATATTGCACCTTTAATTCGTTGATAGCATTTAAATCAGCACTTTCTTGGATCTTAAGAGTAGCTTGCTCAATTAATTGATTAATTTTCTCTTTCATTTTGACCTCGTTTATTTCTTTATATGAAATAAGCCCCATGGGATTGACCATAGGGCGTTAATTACTAATTACGCGTTACCACCTATTTTCACCGTTTACACGGCCTCATTTGAGCTTTTACGAAGCAAACGTCAAACCTACTACTATTTCAGCTTAATGACTCCAGGACGAATTCTTTATTTTTTCCACTTTTTACCCTTTCAGCCTATCGAGGTAAAATCTCTGTTGTGCTTTTAAATAAACATGTTTCCTTTCTTTGTCGATTAAGATTATAACAAAATATTGTATTTTTACGCAAGCGTTTTAATTTACGCGTATATATAAAGAAAAAGGACTCGAGTTTCCTCAAGTCCTTAGTTTCGTTTTTAGATTAGATTAATAATCATAATCATCATCGTAGTCATCTCTTCTTCTTCTGCCTTCACCGCCGCGAGGACCGTCATCTCTTCTTCTCGCTGGAGCATAAGATCTAGCTGGGATGCTACCCATTTCTTCATCTACTACGTCAAGAGCTTCTTCTCTAGCTAATTTCTTAACTTTCTTCTTAGAACGTCTCTTTGGTAATAAGATAATTAGAAGCAATGCAAATAACCACATTAATACCTTTGCTCCAGATACGTATGTAGCACCTGCGTCTAGGGCTTCAGTTGGCTTGTATGTGATATCACCATCACTATTTGCTCCTAGTACTTCTATATAGCCGGCTGTTCCATCGTGAGCGATGACGATTTGAATCTTTGAATATTGTTCAATGAATGCTGCTGCGATAGGAACGTCAATTACTGTTGCTTGTGTTGCACTATCTAGTTCTACTGCTTTCTCGCCAACTTTCATTTGAGTTGCGAATGTAAAGCCAGGGATTGTAACGAATCCAATTGCGATTAGTGTAAACACGATAAATAATAAGAATATTATCAATTTACGCATAATTTTCTTCTCCTTTTAATACCTAAATTTTAGATACGAAACCTAAAACTTAACTTAAATATATTTAGTTATATTATTTATTATTCTAGAAATCTTCAGAATGATCAGAAAAATCTACCTTCTCGAACTCTTCTAAAACCCACTCAATATCGTCATTTCCATATATTCTTGCCACTATTTGAGTTTCGTTTTCATTGTTCAATTTTAGATAGTAAAATTTATCAAATTTGTACAAAACTATGTTTGTATCGCCCTCAAATGTATATCTCGAATAGTTGTAATCCACATAAATTTTATAGTCGTTTGTAATAGAGATGTTGTTACTTGTACCAAGCCCTCTATGTGTTCCAATTAAATCATTGAATGCTTCAATATCATAATAAAGTAGCGAAACACCATCTTCTGATGCTCTATAATTCTTCATCATTGAAGCTGATTTGAATGTATATGTTGCCTTTCCATTGTCATCAAAAGACAATTCATAATCGTATTGATAAGCTTCACCTTCGTGAATTACGCACATTGAGGTTGTAAATGTCTTTCCATAATAAGATTCATTTTCGAATAAATTTTCTTCTGACACAGATGTTGATGCTCGAACAAAACTAAATGTATTATCTCTATTTAATTGAACATATCTAGTTGTTGATGAATCTTGTATAGCAACAAGACCATTTTCTCTACCTTCTTCTTCTTTAATAATTGTTGAATTATATCCAGACTTTATTGGAAGAATTTGATAATACTCAAGTCCTGTTGTTGGGATATCTTCTTCTGAATAATTAAACTTTAGTTTAATAAACTTGCCTTTAATAATTGTATATTCACCTGAAGCTTGAACATATTCAGGAACAGTAATTGTATATCCAAATGCAAATTTTACTTCACCTGCGTTATAATTTTTTGGCTTCATTGTAACTGTAATTGTAGCGTTCATACCTTCAACTTTTGTTGTATAAGTCATAGTAAATGTCTTACCTAAACATTCTTGGTATGAACAATATACTTCATTTGCAACCTTCGTTCCATCATATGGTTCTAAAACACCATCTTTTCTAAAAGCATATGTGTTAGCAAAATTAATCTTTGTTGTAGAATCTGTGTAATTGAAACTAAATGAACGACCAGCCCCAAATAACGCACTATATAACCTAGCATCATCTGCAGCATATTCATATGCATATTTTTTCTTAATTGTACAATGACCTTGACCATCAAGTGACATATTGCAGTCCGCAACACCTACTTTATAGTCGATTGAATATTGTTGATCGTCTGCAAAATAAATAGGATCTTCTTCCTCTTCGCCTTCGCTTCCTGGCAAAGTACATGCTACTAATCCAAACATTAGTACAAAAATAGCAAATATTAAAAATATTAACCCTAATTTACGCATATTCTAATTATATTATTTAGCGCATATAAAAGCAAATCAAAAAAAACATCCCCGCAATTAAGCGAGGACGTTCTTAAAAAGGTTATAAGTAGAACTAACTAAAATTCTAGTATATATATTATACACCTTTTGCAGCTGTGTGTCCATCTATGACAATTGGTTCACCATCTAACATAGCTTTTTGCTCATCAGATAAATATTTTATATTTATACCTGCATCTCCGATGTACTTTTCCATCCAAGATTCTGTAGCAACATAGTAGCCCTTTTCTCCAGCATCTTTACCCCAAGAGTTTTCAATTTTCCATCTATCTACATTGCCCTTTTTATCTATATTTACACCACATAGAAGCATTGCATGGTTAATTTCAATATGCATTAAATCCATAGCTGGTCCTTTATCAAAATACAAATCTACGCCAAAGGCTGATTTATAATCATAGCTTTGATCATCCCAAACTTCGCTTCCATCTCTATTTTGCAAGCAATCGCAACAGAACCAAATTAATTCGTTATTCTTAATTTGATCTACACAAAGCTTCTTCATATCATCGTAAGATACGTTTAGATATTTTTCTTTCTTTCCATACATACCAAATGAATATCTATCTGTGTATAGTTGATTGAATGTTAATTCATCCTTTGGATATGTTGTAATTCTAACGAATTGATTTAAGAAATCTTCGCCGATATATTTGTTATAAAACTCCTTTGGAGTTCCCTTGAAATATTCGAACTTTTTAGGTACCAATGTGTCGTCCTTTTTATCGTCCTTATCCTTTTTCTTAGATTTATCCTTTTTATCGTCCTTGATGGCAATTTCAAAGGCATAATCAAACTTATCTTGAGGAACGCCATAATTTAGAGCGATAATCTTAAATGCTTTTTTATTAGCCTTCTCGATTTCCCCTTCAAAATCATCTCTTACATCCTTTCCTTCAGCTTTTCTCTTTGTTATGTATGCATATACAGTTTGGCAAACAAGTGATGTTAATAAATTATTCATAACTCTTGTTTGAGATGATGTAATAGATTCTGGGAATACTTCCTTTGGAACAATACCATACTTGTTAACTAAGTTAACAAACATGCACCAATTACCACCATCTTGAGAGATTTGTGCTAAGTGATCTGTAAGCTCATAATCTGTATATTTAAATGTTCCTTTTTCAGCATATTGTTTTTCTACTAAATCAATAATTAGCCTTACATCATTATTGAATTTTTCAATTTTATCGTAGAAAGCTAAATAAGATTGAGAAATTTCGAAATCTTCCAATTCAAGCTTTTTAATAATTTGTTCTCTAAGCAAATTACATCCAGCAAACATCCAACACCTTCCTGATGCCTTTTGGTTTGTAATACCGTGAGTTTTAATTTCATGAGAAAACATCATTTTTGTATCTAATGCTCTTAATCTTCTTCTTGAAATTACCTTTTCAATAGTTGATGTAGATAAAGCATTTTGCAAAATGTAGTTTTTATCATCCTTTAAATATTCTTTTTTATATTTTGCTAATTGATTAATATCTATATCCTTCATATGTCCTCCGAAAATACAATATGATTATATCATACAATTTTCAAAGTGATTAATTTAGTTAAATTTTTCTTCTATTTCACGATAAAGCACACCCACATTGAATGCTTTATCATAAAATGATAAAATATAATAGTAATATTTAGATGTTGGAGGGCTTATATGTCAAATTTTAAATCAATTAATGTTGTAGATAATTTCTATCAAAATAACTTATTCTTCCCTATGCCTACTGTTATCATCTCTACTTTATGCGAAGACGGTATGACAACATGTGGAAGTTATTCGCTAGTATTTCCATACTATATTGCTGGTAAAGATTATTATGCAATGTTACTTGAATGCAGAAATTCATCAAATACAGCACAAAACATTCTAAAAAATGGTAAATGTGCACTAAATTTCATAAAGGACGATAGAAAGTATTTCAAAGAAGCTGTAAGATTAGGCTTCCCTGGTAAAACTCCAAAAGAAAAGATGGAGAATTGTAATTTTGAATTAATTAAAGGCGAAGCCGAAGGCGAAAGACCTTTAATCCTAAAAGATGCATATCAAGTAATTGAATGCACTTGGGATGATACACTTGATAATGGCTATAAATCAAAAGAAAAAATTGGCCAATTAGAAGGAGTTGAAGGACCATACAATAACTTCAATGGTATTACATCAAAATTCGGTTGCCACTTTATTTTAAAGATCGACAAAATTTTAATGGAAGATAAATATGCAAATAATTTAAAGGATGGTCTAAAGACTATGTCTTTCCCTAATGTTCCTGTAGATTATGGCTATCATGATAGTAAAAACTTCTGGTACAAGAAATTTAAAGGAATCTTCCCTACCTCTGAAGCAATTGCAACATCAAACGCATGCACTGTAGATAGTGTTATGTATTGTGCTGAAAGATTAGATACAAAAGTTAAATTCACAAAAGAAGCTTGCGAATTATATGTAAAAATTCCACGACCATTTATGAAAGCTGCTCTATTGCAAATTGCTGAAATTGCGGAGCAAAATGGTATAGAAGTAATAGATAAAGCCGCAGCTTTAAAAATTGCTGAGATTAGAAAGAATAAGAAATAATATTACTCTTAACAAACTATACCTCCAAAGTAACCCTGCGTGAAAAGCTTTGGAGGTATTTTCAAACTGAACATTTTTTTGCAAAACAAGATTTTTGTTCAGTATAACAAGGCATTTTAGTCGTAATCAACTATATTTTATTCAAAAATACTCTTTATTTGGCTAATATTTGCTAAAATTGGCGTTTATACTGAACAATTTTCGGTTTTGACTTATTTTCGTTCAGTTTACACATTTTACTCCATAATTCATTGTAAGATCTATTATAAAACGCTACACTATAATGCGCTCTGCTATAAGCATCAAGAACTACACTAATTCGAATTCAAAACTTCCAGACTCAACTTTACCATCAGATTCAATTATGATGTACACATGTCCATTGACAATTGTACCTGCTGTTTCTGATATAGATTGTCCATTTTCTATTTTGAACAATTCTTTCTTTTCATCATTAGAATCGTAATATACAGTTACAGTCCCATTTCCAATAGATGCTGTGTATTTAATTTGTCCTTCGCCTTCGCCATCATATTTAAAATTAAATACATATCTTCCCTTAAATTCTTCGAATTTAATAAAACCATCTTTTGATCCTTGAGATTTAACGCACATTAAAGTAGAATATGATGAATTGTATTTCGCACACGCAAAGAACGTACATGAAATTAATACTAAAATTATTAAAAGAACTAACGACAAAACTGTCTTTTTCATAAAAATCCCCCAATTTTTACTAATTTTATTGTAACAAATAAGGGATTTAAATTAAATAGGTAAATTCAAACATCCTGGTTCTACATTAGATTCATTATGAATATCAGGTCTTACAGTCGAACTTCTAATATATGAATATAATACTTTATCCCCAGTTGTTCCTGGCACAATCTTTTTAACGAGATTACCAAATGCATCATACCAACCTTCAAATGAATCTGGAGTTGGAGTTGGAGCCGCAAGAATAACCGTACTTTCAATTGTGTATGTGCTTGGATTATTTACAGTTGCTCCATTTAATGTATTGTAAGTAATATTATATTTAATTGGAGTTAAATCAGCCTCTAGAGTTATAGTTACTGTGTCATCATATTCAACTTTTGAAGTTGTCCAACCATTAAATTTATATCCTAAAATTTCTGGTTTATATAATGCTGATCCAACTTTATCTATATTTTCTGTATATTTAATATTCACAAGCAAGCTCTTAATCTTACATTTTGAATATAGATAATTCACTTTAACAGGAACATCAAGTTCAACCAATCTATCCATACCATCACGAAGATATGCTATATCTTTTGAAGATATTGAAGATTCAACTAGAATAAGACTATCGCAAAGTTCAAGCTCTTTATCCATATTCATGTCGTAATTCCTTACACAATTACCATATAATCTTTTAGCTTCGCTAAAATTGTTCTTATACAACTGATTTTCTGCAGTTTTAATGCTATTATCACCATTTACTTTATATGCAATTGCGAAGATTGATGGAATTAAAGCAAATGCAAAAATTAAAATAGCAATAAAAATTATCCTTGCTGTGTGATGATCTTCTTCTTTGCGCTTTAACACACTTTTTAGTGATTGTTTAAATTCTAGAACTTTTGATTCTGCTTGTGCTTTATTTTTGATATTAGATACATCGTTTTTATAATTTTCTACGATTGTATTAATTTTCTTGTTGCCCTTTTTAGAATAATCGGCATATGAAAGCAAATATGGCTTTGATTCTTGGTCAATTGCCCCTTTGTAGAAATCTTGTGCATCTTCGATGGCAACGGCCTCTCTTGCCCTTAAAATTGACTCTTGGACTTGAGCATTTTCATGATGAGCCATTCTTTGAGCTTCTTTTTCTCTAAATTCACGTTGCTTTTCTTCTACTTGTGCTAAAGCTGACATATAATCATCTTGATTAAAATCATTTTCTATTAGCAAATTAACATTGAAAATGTTAGACACTAAATAATCAAAAGCTTCTTTTAAAAGCTTATATTTTATAGCATTTCCCGTTGTTTCGTTATCTGGATTATATACTTTTTCAAATTTATCGAATTTTTCTTGCAAAATATCGCTAGAAATACGCTCTTTAGTAGATAGTCCTAAAGTAGATAAATAATCGATAACCTTTTCATTGTCTAACCTTCTCATACTTACATTCTAATTATATAACCTTAACATAAATATAAATAACGATTTTCATATATTTCTAAAATAAAGCAGCCCCTCAAGCTCGACAACTCAAGGGACTGCGAATACAAATTATATAGGATTTGTATTACTCGCTTAAATTATTATCATTTGGTCCTTCAACCATAGGTTGTTTATTTAATATAAAAGATATAATGTGTTTGTCTACTGAGAAGAAATACATATATCCACCCATAATTATTGTTGTAAATACAAATGATACGATTGTTACTGCACATGGATGTAAGCATAATGCAATCAAAGCAAATAGGAAGATAGCTTGAGCTAAACATAATCCAACAAATGTAATTGATTCAATCTTGTCAGATAATACTGTTAATTTGCACTTTGCAATAAACTCTTTAAAGAATCCAAATCTAATGATTACATATAGACCAGCAGCAAGTAATTCTAATATCATAAAGATAAATACTATCCAACCTACACAGAATCCATGAGATGCTTTAGTAACAATAGCAAAATCAGACAATTTTGATATTTCGAATTCTACAACACCATCATTTACGCTATAGTTTGTAATTTCTTCAACATCATCAGCTGTATGGATATGGAATAATCTAAAATTCTTAACACCCTTTGGCAATGGCATTTTTACTGTAATTGCTGTAACGCCATCAATATCTTCTGGTTGAATTTCTTCTTCAACACCATTTACTGTTCTAATTAATTTAACATCAAATACGTGTGAGATAACTTCGTTATCTTTTAGTTGAATTTGAACCTTAGAATAATTTGTTTCTTTCTCTTGAGTATTTACAGATGTCTTAACCTCAACTTTTAAAGTAATGTTTTCAGGAATCTCAACATTTTCTTTTGTTTTAACAGATACACCGCTTTCTTGATCACGAATAGTTGATTTATCTTGTGGAGTTGGTTCTGGTGTTGGTTCCGGAGTTGGTTCTGGTGTTGGTTCTGGTGTTGGTTCAGGTTCTGGAGCTGGAGTTGGATCTAATCTTGCTAATTCAGCTTCGGCTGCTACTAATTTATCGTAATTAGTAACTTGTTCTTTTTCTTGTTGAGATAATTCTTCATATACCTCTCTTGCAAGTTCGATAGGTCCTATTGAATCTGGATAAGAAACAGTACCAATAGCTTCAATTAAATCTATTGTTTCTTCAACTGGAGTTTTAAATTGAGACATTCCTGATGCAGAACCAACGTTTAACGTAAAGCTAATTACATCACCAGGTTGACGGTTTACCCATGATACAGAAGCAGCAGAGTCTACATCTCGGGAATTAATAACTACACCAGGAGTATTATTAAATGTGCCATATGTAAATTCGGAAACTCCTTCACGCGTATTCATTTTAAATGGGTCATTATCACCATCTCCGAATAAATCACCTATTCCTAATAGATCTACATGAGAATCTGAGTCTAATACAAAAGCTGGGGCTTGATCTTTTAAAGATTGTTCAGCGTCATCTGGCGCCCCAATTAAGTAAATATAATTCAAAGAAGTATCATCATTTAAAACAGCTTTCATTGACGCATAATCCGCGCTAAAAGTATCACCAAACAATGGCTCTGTTACTTCAGATAATCCTACTTGAACATCTGTCGTGACACTTAACGAATATTGTCCCTCGCCTAATTTTGCTTCAAAGGCTACGCCATCATTTTTAATGCGTGCTTTAAGACCGACTACGCCTTGTATTGAATCCCATCTTTCGGTTTCACCAATGTTCTCTGGGTGATTACTTGTTGAAGCATAAACACCCCAATAATCGTTAAATGATGCAGAAATCCATACTGTTTGTCCACAATATGAAGTAACTTTATTTGGATCATCAGTTTCAATAACCTTATATTTCCCCAAAACATTAATACCCGAATCAACATTAGTAATAGCTCCATTTTTATACGTTATACGTTGATAAATATTATATGCTACTGCATCATTTATATTACTAATTACGTAATCATTACCCCCTGGGATTAAAGCAATTGTGCCACCGATAGTATAGTGCCCATCGTCAATAATTTTCATTACATGAATAGGCGCGCTATTGCCACATTTATACCAGCCATCTACAACAGCCAAATCTTTTAAATCAAAAGATGATCCAGTACCAATAGTTTCATAATTACCTCTGTATTCATCAGATTTTTTCCATGTACCAGAACTGCCATCGCTAGTATGCAATACCATACCATTTTTAGGCATGTCATAATCATCTTTTTCATCATTCCAAACATATTCCGTCTCTTCTACGCCATAAATATAAAAATCTGAATCGGCATATGCTTCTTCCATTTTTGTAAATGTGTTAGATAGTAGAATAAAGCTTGAAAGTATTGCTACTAATAATACAACAGATAGCAAAATAGTAACACTTTTGTTTACTTTGCTTTTACTAACAAAAATCCCCCTCATAAAATACATCTCCTATATAAATAATTTCGCAGTAATTAATACTACTAATTTCATCATATAAAGCGATGTGCAACAAAAGTGCCACACATACATAATTGGGAGATTATTTGGCAATATTATAAAAATATAATAAAGAAATGCAAAAAAAATAGAGACAACACAAAATTGTCTCTATTTGGTGGGCAGGGATGGATTCGAACCATCGAAGACAGAGTCGGCAGATTTACAGTCTGCTCCCATTGGCCGCTCGGGAACCTACCCACAATAAAAATGGAGCTGGTGATCGGAATCGAACCAACAACCTGCTGATTACAAATCAGCTGCTCTGCCAATTGAGCTACACCAGCATCTTTATTGCTATTAAACTTATTATATCACATTAATTGGTGCCTCGGGGCGGAATCGAACCACCGACACGGGGATTTTCAGTCCCCTGCTCTACCGACTGAGCTACCGAGGCAAATCTAGGTATCATTAAGGACTGAACCCAAATTAATGGCGACTCGTAGCGGACTTGAACCGCTGACCTCCTGCGTGACAGGCAGGCGTTCTAACCAGCTGAACTAACGAGCCATAAGTTTTATTATTTATTGTCTATTTAATGTTCATTTGGTGGGCCATCAAGGACTCGAACCTTGGACCGACCGGTTATGAGCCGGTTGCTCTAACCAACTGAGCTAATGGCCCACAGATTTTTTTGTTTACGTTGGTCGGGGTGAAGAGACTCGAACTCCCGGCATCATGGTCCCAAACCATGCGCGCTACCAACTGCGCTACACCCCGGTGTTTCGCAACGTTTCAAATATACTATATTTATAATAAGGATGTCAAGAGTTTTACTAACTTTTTAGACCTTATTTTTTACAATAATTTTTGGCCTAATTTTTCCTTATAAATTAGCATATTTCTCGATGTGTGCATTATGTATTTTACATTAGTTAGTTAATTATTGCAAGTCAAAATTTAAAATATTTTTCATGAATTTTAAAATTTAAAATTTGAGTGAAAAAATCGACATTTTTAACAAAAATGGCGCACTATTTTATAGTGCGCCAAATTATGCTTTAATTTAAATTAAACAGATTGAGTTGGAGTATCTATTGGAGCATCAATAATTGCTTCTTTTTGAGCTTCTGCTTTATCGATTGCTCTTTCTTCTCTATCTTCTGTTTTTCCCATGTCATCCCATGACTTTTCTTTAGCTTCAATTTTTGCTACTCTATCCCCTAGATTTTTATTATATTTGCAAATCAACTTGATGATTAAACCAGATGAGAATGAGATAACAGTTACTAACCAACCACCGATTAATTCAGCGGCCAATGAGTAGTCTGCTGAGTTGTATCTACCACCTGTTTTGATTAGATCTACTAATTGCCATACTAAAAATAGTGCTAAAGCTAGTGGAGCTATAATCTTAATTGATGTTTCAAACCACCATCTTGGCATCTTGAATTTAACTGTATTTCTATTTACTTCGTCTAATACCTTATTAGTCTTGAAGAACCAGCCTACAGCTAAAGCTTCCATAATACCGCAAATAATCATAGAATATGCATTTGTCCAGTGATCTACGATATCTAACCAGCCAACACCCGCGCCTGTTATATAGATAATAGATATAGCAGCAGCGATTAGTGTTAAAGTCTTTGTAGTTTTCTTCTTATTGAAATCAAATTTATCTGAAACCGCAGTAGATACACCCTCTACGATTGAGAATGCACTATCAATAGCAAGTGTACATAACATGAAATAGAATACAAAGCCAAATGATGCATTTAGCCATGGAACATTTGTTAATTGTACGATTGCTGTTGGGTAAATGATAAATGCTGTAGCAATACCTGATGCACTCATATTTTCTGTTGTCATACCAACTGAATACATTGTTGTGAATAATACGATACCAGATAAAATAGATACTGCTAAATCTGAAAACGCAATAATCATAGCATCAGCAGCGATATTAGCCTTAGGATCCAAGAATGAACCATAAGCGAACATAATTGCCATCATAATAGATAATGAATAGAATACTTGGCCCATTGCGTTAACCCAAAGATTTACGTCCCCAAGTGATTTCCATTTTGGAACGAATAATGCTGAGAATGCATCTCCAAGATTAGGATTATTAATAAATCCACGAACAGCCAAAATTATAAGCATTATAATTGGTAAAAATACTGTGTATTTTACAACCTTAGAAACTGAAGCTGCACCATTTCTAATACAGAAATAAATTAAGCCCCAAGCTGCAACTAATGAGATTACAACTAGTATTGGAATATTACCGCCTTGACCAGCAAATGATGTACCCCATGTTGTACCGATTGTATCTTGCCATAGAGTGCTTGCTGTTTCTACTGTTGAATTTGTTGTAGCGAATCTAAATGAAACAACAGCCATTAAAATACACCAAGCAAATACAACTGCATAATATGTAACGATTACAAATGCGTTTGTTGTAGCTGCCCAACCTGCTGCTTCAAAATGTTTATTAATTCCTCTCATTGCCTTTGGAGCGCCACCACGAGTACGTCTAGCAACTGCAATTTCCATCATTAGTAATGGGATACCTGCAATAAGCATACAAATTAAATATGCAAGTAAGAATGCACCACCACCGAACTTCGCACAAAGTCCAGGGAAACGCCAAGCATTACCAAGACCTACGGCTGAACCAATTGATGCTAATATGAAAGTTAATCTGGAATTCCACCTATCTCTTGCCATTTTAAAACCCCTTTAAATAATTATTATGCCTTTACAACGAAACGCACCCAAAGTTATCTTTGGGTGCATTGTTTTAATGTCTTAATTTTATAAATTAGTCGTTAAGATCTAGTTCGGTTAAGCTCTTCATCATTTCGCCGATAGATAATGAACCAAGTCCGTTATCTGTAGCCCATGTTTGTGGCTCTTCAGCTTCTTCTTTCTTCTTAGATGTCTTCTTCTTTGGAGCATCTTGAGAATCGAACTTCTTAGAAACTCTTTGAGATCTCTTTTCTTTAGCTGCTGCGTATTCTTCATCAGAAACTTCTTCAGCTGTTTCTTCTGGTAATAATGCCTTGATAGATAATGTAATCTTGTTCTTAGCTACGTCAAATTTGATAACTTGAGCTGTAACAACATCATCGATCTTGCATACATCAGCAGGAGTCTTTACGAACTTTCTTGAAATTTCAGATACTGGAACTAAACCATCAACACCATCTTCGATTAATACATAAACACCATAATTTGTGATGCTCTTGATAGGTCCTGTGATTGTTGAACCAACTGGGTATTTTTCAAAAGCTTCTTCGTATAAAGACTTTTGTAATTGCTTATATCCTAGAGAAACTTGTCTCTTTTCCTTGTCTACAGATAGAACCATGAAGTCATATGTCTTTCCTTCTTCTACAACATCAGCTGGATTAACATCCTTCTTGTAAGAAAGATTTGACTTGTGTGCTAGACATTCGAAACCGTTAACCTTAACGAAAGCTCCGAAATCTCTAATTCTAACAACCTTACCAGAAACAACCTTACCTTCTTCAAAGAATTCCCATAAAGCCTTGTCTGCAGCTGCAGCTTCTTCTTCAAGGATAACTTTTTGTGAAGCATAAATTGTCTTCTTAACGCTGATTTCTACTGGAGATTCTTGATCATCTTCCTTCTTAGACTTGATAGCTCTTAATCTTAATTCCTTGCCTACATACTTTTGTAGATCTGGATCTGCTACAAATCCCTTCTTGATTTGAGAAGATGGGATGAAAATCTTGTATGGACCAACCTTAGCTGTTAAGCCCTTTGGTACAGCAGCATCGATAACTGCCTTGAACATTGGTTGTTCTAAGATTGCTTTGTACTTTTCAACATCGATAGCATTTTGTTCTAATGATTTCTTAGATAAATAGAAAATGCCACTCTTTGGAACTGGGTTCTCTATAACTTTCGCAGTGATCTCATCTCCTTGTTTGTAGTTATTTGGATCATATTCAGTACCTTCAGCTTCAGCTTCAGCAGCAGGGATAAAACCATCCTTCTTACCACCAAAAGATACAGAAATACCGTCAGCATTGGCACTGATAACTTCTACTTTGTATTCCTTGCCTTGCTTAATAGACATAGCTTTTTCTGCTTTCTTCTTTGTGCTTTCATAAAGATCTGCAAATGATTGTTTTTCTGTTTTTACGTCCTCGACTACAACGTTTTTGTTTTCTTGAGATTCGCTCATTGTGTTTTTTACCTCCATAATCAACTCTTGTGGAGTTGACGCGCCGGCGACTATACCGACAAAATTTAAATTTTTATATTCAACAGACTTTAAATCCGCTAAACTTTCGATTAGGTATGTTGGACAGTTATTCTTGCAAATTTTGTAAAGCTTTGTTGTGTTTGATGAAGTTTTACTTCCAAGTACAAGAACTAGGTCGCAAGTTTTAGATATTTCCTCTGCTTCCTCTTGTCTTCGCGTGGTAGTATAACAAATTGTAGGATTATTCGCAACTAAATTACATTTAATTTTAATTAAATTTAATAGTTTTTCGTAGGTTTTTACGTCAAAAGTCGTTTGTTCTACTACACAATATGATTCATTTGGGTTCAAAGATGCTAAATCTTCTTCATTTGAAACGATGATAGCACTATAGTCACACCAGCCATTTGTACCTAATACTTCTGGGTGGTTTTTATCCCCGATAATTATTATCTTTTTGCCCTCATTATAGTTCCTATGAACTATCTCGTGAATTTTCTTTACAAATGGACATGTTGCATCAAAGTATTTAATACCTCTTTTTTCAAGCTCGTCATAAACATCTTTTCCAGCGCCATGTGATCTAATTAAAAGTACGCCTGATGTATACTCATCAAGCGTATTTATAGCCTTAATATTTTGTTTTTCTAATTCTTTAATTACATTCTCATTATGAATTAATTTTCCTAAAGTTACACAGCCACCCTTAATGCTCTTTGCTAAGTCAATTGCTTGTTGAACACCTTTACAAAATCCTGCATTTTTAGCGACAATTACTTTCATTAATTCATACCATGAGCCTTTTTATATTTCTTTTCGCTTCCCTTATATACTTCTACGATTTCATCGATTTCAGCACGAAGTTCTGCGTATTTTTGAACAATTACTGCAGTTGCTCTTTTCTTTACATCTGGAGATCTATCTTCATAGAATTCTTCAAGTGTAAATGGATGACCAACTAGCATATAGTTCTTTCTATTCCACTTTGTACATCTATAGTAAATAAGTGGGATTATTGGAGCTTTTGCTTTTATAGCAAACATAGCTGTTCCTTCTTCAATTTTACCCATTTGTTTTGTATCTGCTCTATTTCTTGTTCCTTCTGGGTAGATTAATAATTGTTGGCCAGAAGATAACGCACGCAAAGCCCTTTTAACGGCTGTTACGTCAGCTTGATGTCTATTTACTGGGATGCCACCAATTTCGTCAAGGAAATGGGCTTTAAAGTCGTCCTTTTCCATTAATTCTTTCTTTAGCATAATAGATAGTGGCTTATTTTTATAGAATGCGTGAATAATTGGGTTTGTATCAAAAGATCCGTAGTGGTTACATGTAACAATAGCCTTTCCTTCAATGTTAAATCTTTCTTTAAAGAAAATCTTTGTTGGCCACAAAAGAACCATTACACGCTTTATAAGCCATACCATAAAACGCATAAAAGCTGTGCTTTTAAATCTACGGCCTAATGTCGCTAACTTTGTTGTTGGTACAGGTTTTGGTTCAACCATACCAACTGGAGTTATTGAGTGGCCCTCTATCTCGGTCATTGTAACCTTTACTTCTTCTTGGTTTTCGTTTTCTTCCATATTTGTCCTTATTTAATCTTAGATAGCATAAAATCTGCAACTTCTTCTATTGTCATATTTGAGCTATCTACTTCAATTGAGTCTTCTGTTTTTACTAAAGGAGCAAAAGCACGTGTTGAATCGTTATGATCTCTATCTATAACGTCAGCTAAGATTTGCTCATATGGCAATTCTTGTCCCTTTGCTTTTAATTCTTCATAACGTCTTCTTGCTCTAACTTCAGCAGATGCTGTTAAGAAGAATTTATATTTAGCATTTGGAAGTACATAACTTGTTATGTCTCTTCCATCTAATACTACGTCATATTCATTTGCAATCTTTCTTTGCATTTCAACTAAGAATAATCTTACTGCTGGAATCTTAGAAACATCTGAAGCTGCTTTAGAAACTTGATGTTCTCTAATAACTGTTGATACATCTTCTCCATTTAGACATATATGTCTATCTAGAGCATCTCCAGTATATGAAATGTTGATTTCCTTTAGTAGTGGTTCAACTGCTTGAGCATCATTTACTGATACACCTTTTCTTAAGCAATATACAGCTACAGTTCTATACATGGCACCTGTATCTAAATATGTAATATTTAATTTCTTTGCTATAAGCTTAGATATTGTTGATTTTCCTGCACCACTTGGGCCATCGATTGCTATGTTAATTTTTGACATAATTACCCCACTTTCTTTTGCTTTTTTAATTATTATATATAATTATATATTTTTTTGACAAGATTTTTGCTTAGATTATAAATAATCGGTCCTACAACACTTATATTTTTCATATAATCTAAGCCTCAAAATTATTCATAATAATCACTTAATGAACCTTTATGTTTGTATAATAGTATCTTGTAAACTATTATTAATATTAAAGCAACGCCTAACACTGAAATAACAATTATTTTAACGTATAAAGGCCATCCCAAAATCCAAATACGCACTCTTTCCAAAAATTTATAGAATCCATAACCAGCAAGAATTAACGCAAAAAGCACAAAAGCATATGCGTCGCTACCCTCTTTTCTTCCTTTTATAAGTCCTATCGAATACATAATCCCAACTATTGCATATGCTATCATCCCTAGAATATAAAACAGTATTTCCCAAATTCTACCATCAACAAAAGAGATTCCCGTAATAGAAACAGAAGATATTAAAAATATTAACAACGCATTTACTTTTCTCACCTAGAATCTACTCCTTAGTTAATTGTTCTAGTACATCTTTATCTGCTGGAGCCCATTCAATAGATAGTAAATCTTTTGGATATAACCATTTATATTCGATATGTTCCTTTAATTCGAATTTTGGATTATCTACTTCCACTTTAAATAAAGATAAATCTATTGAAAAAGTATCATAGTTATGATGAACAGTCATATATAACCTAAAATCGTCTGGAGAAATCTCGAAATTCATTTCTTCTAATAATTCGCGAGACAAAGCTTGTTCTTTTGTCTCTCCTTCTTCAACCTTTCCACCCGGGAATTCATACTTAAACGCTGTAAAAGGATTAGAACTAGCACCCTTTTTCGTACAAAGGATTCTACCTTGGTTAAATATTATCGCTCCTACAACTTTTAGATTCTTCATAATCTGTTTATAAATTAATTATCTTGCTACAATTATATTATTGGAATTTTTCAATTATTTCAATAATTAAAATTAAAGCCGGCAATTAATCCGGCTTTAACTCTAATGGCTACATATTAATTTTGTTTTGTCGAAACAACGAAAGACCTAATAAAAGATATAATCAATCTATTTTTACTTTCATCATCTTCAATATCATCATATTTTTCCCCATAAAACAACGCAAATAGCGCTATTGGCTTAATTATTGCCGTTTTTATACTAGCTATTTCATCGCTTGAAGCGGATTTACCATATACTTCTGCTGTTAATTCATCTGTATCCAAGCATAATGTAATTTCAATTGATTTTTCAACCTTATTACGTGCTACATTACAAATTAAAGTAGCTTCATCAACGACGTTTATTTTAAGATCTAATTCTTTTGTTGGCTCCGCTTGCGTTGACTCTGGCGCTTTTTCATTTAATACAGTAAAGTTAAAATCCAATGTAGACATTTCTTCATCTTGTGTTTTATAATACACAAATTTAATACTATGATTACCAGGCTTTATTACGCCTCCATTAAACGAATATTGAATACGACCATTCATTGCTGTTTTTGCATAATCATATACACTTTTACCGTCTAAATAGGCGTAAATTAGGGCCCCATCATTAATGTGCTTTTGTGCCTTAGTTTCAACTATAAAATTAACATTTTGATCTTTATAAAATGAATCTTTTGTAGATGTAATTTCTAAGCACTTTATCTCATTTTCATAGATTTCTTCTTCATCTGGCGAATTATGATGCCCATGTCTATTTGTTGTCAACAATGCTCCATTTTTTAGATATTTTGAATATTGATTTTTTACTTCTTTCGCAACATCATTTAATAAATCCTTATCAACACTGGAATTAATTGATTTTTCTGCAATAATAGTATTAATCAGTTTTAAGTTTTCCTCATTTGCTAATGCTTCAACTACCATATCCGAAAATCCATGAGTTAAATCAGTATCTTTGATTTGTGCTCTATCTGCAGTAAAGAATTTATATTTTTCGACACCTAAAATATCCAAATCTATAACAACTAACAATCTGTATTTTAAAAAGCTTAACCCTGCATTGTTTAATTTAACAAATCTCTCGGTTGTAATAGTTTGACCATTTACTGTATACAAGATTGGATCATAATATACATTAAACATCTCCATCACTTTTTTACATTCAGATTCTCGTCCCCAAAGATTCTCATCTTCAGGAAGTA